>QWCQ01000139.1_pt1 | contig 78522 bp, 57 predicted proteins | sample 1972701 | NCBI WGS metagenome assembly QWCQ01 (sample SAMN09866704, study PRJNA288562) | Human gut metagenome isolate pre4_stool, whole genome shotgun sequencing... | reverse complement strand
ACAGTTGATTGAATATTACTGGGACTGTATACCGGTCATTGGATTAAGACCTGAGAGTGTACACACCCGAAACGGGTTAGGTGCCAACTCATATACAAAGGTACATATATTCTCTCGTTTGGCAAAATCCGACTTTGCACAGAAACGATCTGTGGCGTCCCTTTCGGAGTTCAGCTAATTCGCATTTTTTCCGAATAAGGCAAAATATGAGTAAATAATTAGTTACTTACCAAAAAAATACTATCTTTACATATCATAAAACCTCTATGTACATAGATGCAGAAGGCCGAAAATATAAGAGTTACGAGGAATATGTAAATTCTCCAGATCTTGATTTGGATTTGATATACGCCAAGCTATGGAGTAGTGAACGAACGCCACAGAATGAGCGAGAGCGAGAAATAAAAAAGGAGCTGGATGAAATGAAATCTCTTGGAATGAAATTAGAACTTAATTTTGAATAGACTGCTATGACAAATTTCAATGAACTTAGAGACAAGGCTATGCAGATTGCTACCGAAGTGCACAAAACACAAGTTGACAAGGGAGGAAAGCCATACATCGGACATCCGCTTCGTGTTGAGAAGTTATGCCAGGACGATGACAGTAAGATAGTAGCCCTTTTACACGATACGATAGAAGATGGAGATATCACCGCCGAATATCTGCTTACGCAGGGATTTCCGACATACATCGTGGACGCCGTTCTATCTGTCTCTCGAAACAAAGATGAAGACTATTTTGACTTCATTCAGCGCAGCAAGGCGAATCCCATTGGTCGCAGGGTGAAGATAGCTGACCTCAAAGACAATATGGACATCACGAGGCTGAATGAGCTTACAGACAAAGATGTTGAAAGGTTAAAAAAGTACCTTCAAGCCTATAAGATGTTGGAAGAGGAATAAAGGCGGTTGTAACCATATCATGCTCAAAATCTTATAACGAATATAGATCCCAGAAACATATAACGGGCTGTAAGCCCAAAAGCCCATAGCCCAAGGCATCGCCTTGGGTAAGCGAGAGAGTAGTTGTACGCCCTACAGGGGCAAAAGCATTAGGGAAAGCAAGCGTAACAATATGATAATCACATGCTTTTTCCCTTACAGGGCGCAACCACCCCAACGCATCCCAACCTCAGGGCGTTGCCCTGGGCTATAAGCTTATGGGCTTACAGCCCGTGGCGACCACATATCGCTATCCAACGCTACCTTGTAGGGTATACGCCTTGCCACCTATTTACCCTGTTGTGATGAAACGGGAAGCTAAACTTCTCCTCTTTGCAACGGAATGAAGCGGATGACCTGAACAAGATAATAAACGCCAACCATCAAATTCATTTTTTTCGTTTGTTTCGTTGTTGATTTTATCTGCGCTGTTTCAATAACAAAATACATCATTTTTAAATGAAAGAACCGTGTGAAATACAGGTTAAAATAGGTGTAAATGTTTCGTATATTAGAAACTTTTTCTATCTTTGCATGAATAAAGAAACTTCGTATGAGAAACAAGCCAAAAGTCATATATCTGGAAGATGCGCTGGATTTTATTGAGAGTCTACCAACATCGGCAGGAGACAAACTACTCGAAATCGTCAAACGTATTGAGGGTGGCGAAAAAAATTCCAAGCTGTTCAAAAAACTGGATGACAGCGACATTTGGGAGTTCAGAAGTCTTTACAACAAGATTGCTTATAGACTGTTTGCCTTTTGGGACACGAAAGAAGAAACGTTGGTGATAGCAACGCATGGCATCATCAAAAAGACACAGAAGACGCCACTAAAAGAAATTGTTAAGGCAGAAAAAATTAGGCTGGAGTATTTCAAGGATAAAGGAGAAAAGATATGAAACAGGTAGGAAAATTCAAGACGTACACTTCTGATGAAGTTCTTGATCGGCACTTCGGAAAGATAGGCACGCCAAGACGTGATGAGTTCGAACAAAGAGTGGCAGCGTCGATTCATGCCTATAAGTTAGGCGAAGCCATTAAGAAAGCCAGGATTGAACAGAACCTCACCCAAGAGGAATTGGGTGAGCGCATCGGGGTGAAACGTGCTCAGATTTCAAGACTGGAAAAAGGTTACAGCATCAGCATTCCAACCATGAGCAGGGTGTTCAAGGCCCTCGGCGTGCCAACGGCCTCAATTGATTTAGGGAAAATAGGCAAGGTTGCGCTTTGGTAAGATGGCCGTTTGTTCGTAAATGCTTATCTTTGCAGCATGATTTACCCCAAGAACTTTGAAAGCAAGATTGGCTTTGACAAGATACGCGAACTGCTGAAGGCGCGCTGCCTCTCCACGCTGGGCAAGGAGCAGGTGGACGCTCTGGCGTTCTGCACCGACCCCGCCACCATCAATGCGTGGCTCGAGCAGACGCGGGAGATGAGGCGCATACAGCAGGAGGACGACAACTTTCCACTGCAATATTTCTTCGACATGCGACAGGCTATCGCCCGCATTCGACTGGAGAACACGCACTTGGAGGAAGACGAGCTGTTTGACCTGCGCCGCTCGCTGGAAACCATCATCGCCATCGTGCGCTTTCTGGCTCAGACCGAAGGCGATGATGCCGATGACGCACAAGGCAAAGCACAAGGCGAGGGGGATGACAAGGGGGATGCCGATGACAGCCGCCCTACCCACTACCGCTACCCTGCCTTGCAAGAACTGACGCGCGGCGTGGTGGTGTTTCCGCAGCTGTTGCGGCGCATCGACCAGATTCTTGACAAGACGGGACACATCCGCGACAACGCCTCACCGGCCCTGGCACAGATACGCAGCGAACTAAGACGCACCGAGGGCAGCATCTCGCACACGCTGGCCAGCATCCTGCGCGCCGCCCAGAGCGAGGGCGTGGTAGACAAAGACGTGGCCCCCACCCTGCGCGACGGCCGTTTGGTCATCCCCGTGGCACCAGGACTGAAACGCAAGATCAAGGGCATCGTGCACGACGAATCGGCCACGGGACGCACCGTGTTCATCGAACCCACCGAGGTGGTGGAGGCCAACAACCGCATCAGGGAGCTGGAGAGCGAGGAACGCAAAGAGGTGATTCGCATTCTCTCCGAGGTGACGCGTGAGGTGCGGCCGCACGTCAAAGAGCTGTTAGCGGCCTACGGCATGCTGGCCAAGATTGACTTGGTGCGCGCCAAGGCCGAGTTGGCCAAACTCATCAAGGCCATCGAGCCGCAACTACAGTCACAACCGTACATCGACTGGATTGGTGCCTCGCACCCCCTGCTCAGGCTGTCGCTGGAGAAACAGGGCAAACAGGTAGTTCCGCTCGACATCATCCTCACGCCCCAGAAGCGCATGCTCATCATCTCGGGACCCAACGCCGGCGGCAAGTCGGTATGCCTTAAGACCGTGGGACTGCTGCAATACATGCTGCAATGCGGACTGAGCATCCCGGTGGGCGAACGTTCAAAGGCGGGCATCTTTGAACACCTGATGATCGACATCGGTGACGAACAGAGCATAGAGAACGACCTGAGCACCTACTCGAGCCACCTGCTCAACATGAAGAACATGATGAAGACGGCCAATCCCGGCACCCTGTTGCTCATCGACGAGTTTGGCACCGGCACCGAGCCACAGATAGGTGGCGCCATCGCCGAGGCGGTGCTGGAGCAGTTTTGCGACAAACAGGCATGGGGCGTCATCACCACCCACTACCAGAACCTGAAACATTACGCCGACGCTCACCCCGGTGTGGTAAACGGAGCCATGCTCTACGACCGCCACGAGATGCAGGCCTTATTCAAGTTGGCCATCGGACAGCCGGGCAGCAGCTTCGCCATCGAGATAGCCCGCAAGACGGGCATCCCCGAAACGGTGATCAGCAAGGCCAGCGACATCGTGGGGACCGACTACATACAAAGCGACAAATACCTCCAGGACATCGTGCGCGACAAGCGCTATTGGGAGAACAAGCGGCAGACCATCCACCAGCGCGAGAAGGATATGGAGAAGACCATCGCACGCTACGAGAACGATATTCGTGAGGTGGAGCAAGAACGCAAGCTCATCATCAAGCGCGCCAAGGAGCAGGCCGACGAACTGTTCAGGCAGAGCAACAAGCGCATTGAGAACGCCATACGCGAGATACGCGAGCAACAGGCCGAGAAAGAGGCCACGCGGCGCATACGAGAAGATTTGAAGGTGTTTGAGCAGGGCATCAAGGCCGACGATTCCCAAGCGCCCAACGGCACCATGAGCGATGAGCAGTTTGCCAAGAAGGTAGAGCAGATGCGGCTTCGCAAAGAACGCAAAGAGAAGCGCAAAGCCGAGAAAGAAAAGCAGCAACAGAAGCGACAAGAAGAGGTGCGACAGGCTGCCGACCGCCAGCAACAGCGAAAAACCATCGCACCAGGCGACCGGGTACGCATCATCGGACTCACCACCATCGGCACCGTTGAGCAGGTGGAGGGCGACAACGCCACCGTAATCTTCGGCGACATGCGCACCAAGATGCGCGCCGGTAGGTTGGAACATGCCATCGAGCAAACCACGCAACCTACGTTGAAAGAACGACTGGGGGCCGTGAAGATAAGTAAAAAAACACGCGACACCATCGACGAGCACCGCAAGAACTTTCATCAAGACCTGGACGTGCGCGGCATGCGGGGCGACGAGGCCCTGAACGCCGTGCAGTATTTCATTGACGACGCCATCCTCATGGGTATGGATCGGGTGCGCATCCTCCACGGAAAGGGCAACGGCATCCTGCGTCAACTCATCCGCGACTACCTCTCGGGCATACCCAACGTAACCGGTTACCGTGACGAGCATGTGCAGTTTGGCGGCGCGGGCATCTCGTTCAGTCGTGTAGCTCGCTACACTCCTTCACTCTCTTGCATTTTGACCTCAAAAATAAGTTCAAAATCTAACAAAGCTAATTTATAGAACCAGCCTAAAAACAAAAGAAAGTAACTGACAATGATTGTTTGCATAGCAGAGAAACCCAGCGTGGCCAAAGACATCGCGCGCATCATCGGCGCCCATAGCTCGAAAAACGGTTATATGGAGGGCAATGGCTACCAAGTGACGTGGACCTTCGGACACCTGTGCTGTCTGAAAGAGCCCAACGACTACTACGACAACTGGAAACACTGGAGTCTGGCCGCTCTGCCCATGCTGCCACCGCGCTTCGGCATCAAGCTCATCGACGACGAGGGCATTAAACGACAGTTTGCCGTCATCGAACAACTGATGCAGCACGCCGACAGCATCATCAACTGTGGTGACGCAGGACAAGAGGGTGAGCTGATTCAGCGGTGGGTGATGCAGAAGGCGCAAGCCAAATGTCCCGTGAAGCGATTGTGGATTAGTTCGATGACCGACGAGGCTATCCGCGAGGGATTCAACAAGCTGAAAGAGCAATCGGTATACGAACCGCTGTATCTGGCTGGGTTGTCACGCGCCATCGGCGACTGGATATTGGGCATGAACGCCACGCGCCTGTACACCCTGAAATACGGACGCAACCGACAGGTGCTGAGCATCGGGCGGGTGCAGACACCCACCTTGGCACTCATCGTGAGCAGGCAGAAAGAAATAGACAACTTCAAGCCCGAGACGTATTGGGTGCTGGCCACCATCTATCGCGACACCACGTTTACCGCCACCAAAGGGCGCTTTGACAAGAAAGAGGATGGCGAGGCTGCCTTCAAGACCATTGAGGGTGAACCGTTTACCGTGACCGACGTGCAAAAGAAAAAGGGCACGGAAGCGCCGCCGAAGCTATACGACCTCACCTCGTTGCAGGTAGACTGCAACAAGAAGTTTGGCTATTCGGCCGAGATGACGCTCAACCTGATTCAAAGTTTGTACGAGAAGAAATACACCACTTATCCGCGTGTGGACACCCAGTATCTTTCGGACGACATCTACCCCAAATGTCCGCAAACCATGAACGGACTTTATCAGACAAAGATACAAAGCAAGACGGTATATGCCGAACTCATCAAACCATTGGGCGGAAAGCCGCTGAAGAAATCGAAAAAGGTGTTCGACTCCTCAAAAGTAACCGACCACCACGCCATCATCCCCACCGGCGTGCCGCCCAAGGGACTATCGAACATGGAAGAAAACGTGTTCGACCTCATCGCCCGACGCTTCATCGCCGTGTTCTACGACGATTGCAAATTCGCCACCACCACCGTCATGGGAAAGGTGAAGGACATCGAGTTCAAGGCGAGCGGCAAAGAGATATTGGCCCCGGGATGGAGATACGTGTACGCCAAAAACCAGCAGGAGGACGACGATGCTGACGAGAAGGCTGTTGATGAGGAGCGCACCCTGCCCACCTTCACGAAGGGCGAGAACGGAACACACATCCCCACCCTGACCGAGAAGCAAACCACCCCACCGAAATATTACACCGAGGCCACCCTGCTGCGCGCCATGGAGACGGCGGGAAAGTTTGTTGACGATGAGGAGCTGCGTGCCGCCTTGAAGGAAAACGGCATCGGCCGACCCTCGTCACGCGCCAGCATCATCGAAACGTTGTTTAAGCGTCATTACATCCAGCGCGAACGCAAACGCATCGTAGCGACGCCCCTTGGTATACAACTCATTGACATCATCAAGGAAAAACTGCTGACAAGCTGCGAGCTGACGGGCATCTGGGAGAAGAAGCTGCGCGACATCGAACACCAAAAATACGATGCCGCCCAGTTTGTCAACGAACTGAAGACGCAAATCACCACCATCGTGAACGACGTGCTGCGCGACAACAGTCACCCACAATTAGGTACATCAGACGCGCCGACTAAGTAAAGGCACCGCACTGCTCTCGCCAATACAACCCTTCACCAATATAACCCTGCGCTATCAGCGTGATTATGTAAAAACGGGCTGTAAGCCCATAAGCTTATAGCCCAAGGCATCGCCTTGGGTAAGCATGTGAGTAAGAGTACGCCCTGTAAGGGCAAAAGCATTAGGGAAATTAAGTGTAACAAAATGATAAACAGACGCTTTTGCCCTTACAGGGCGCAGTTATCCCTATGCATCCCAACCTCAGGGCGTTGCCCTGGGCTGTAGGCTTTTGGGCTTACAGCCCGTGCTACCTCATATCGCTATCCAACGCTACCAAGCTGGGTGTATACCTGGTCAGCTATTTACTCAGTTTTGATGAAACGAGAAGTGTGGTAATTTGTGGTTGCAACGGATCCACACGGAATGACACGGGCTGTAAGCTCAAAAGCCTATAGCCCAAGGCATCGCCTTGGGTAAGCATGTGAGTAGGTATACGCCCTACAGGGGCAAAAGCATGGGGGAAAGCAAGTGTAACAAAATGATAAACAGACGCTTTTGCCCTTACAGGGCGCAGTTATCCCTATGCATCTCAACCTCAGGGCGTTGCCCTGGGCTGTTGGCTTTTGGGCTTACAGCCCGTGCTACCTCATATCGCTATCCAACGCTACCAAGCTGGGTGTACACCTGGTCAGCTTTTACTCAGTTTTGATGAAACGAGAAGTGTGGTAATTTGTGGTTGCAACGGATTCACACGGAATGACACGGGCTGTAAGCCCAACAGCTTATAGCCCAAGGCATCGCCTTGGGTAAGCAGGTGAGTAGGCGTACGCCCTGTAAGGGCAAAAGCAAGCCATTCGTTGAACGTTTGCGTTCGTTATATCGTAAGCATCCAATATTAGCCGACTTTCACACTAACAAATAACCCTTATATGTCTGGCAGCATATAAGGGTTGTTTGCTATTTGAAGTTTGAAGATTATATCTCAACCATCAAATTCGTATTATACGTGTTATTCGTAGTGGAATCTACTCAACTCAATTCGTAGTTTAATTCATTTGAATTGAACATGGGTGACGCTACGACGAAGACATAAATATATGGGCAACGAGCCTTGCGCTCGCTGCCCATATTTTATAGCATTGAATGAAGCTTACTGCTTACTTCGTGATAACCATCTTCTGACTCACCGTCTTACCATCCACCTGCATCGAAACGATGTACACACCGTTTGGCAGTTGAGCCTTGAGGCGATTCAGGTCTTCAGGCTGACGCACATTGGCCACCCTTTCACCCGAAACGGTGTACACAACAGCCGGTCCATTCCAGGTTGCCGTCGTTACCCCTTGAATCTCGGTAGGCAAATTGCCAAATGAGGTTGCCGTGGTGTTCACCAACTTAAAGCGGTTGCTGTCCACACCTGTATGACGCATGGTGTAGGTGTATGAAGTAACATCCTCACGCAAGTCAACCAACTGACGAGTGGTGTAGTCTACCAACTTCAGATGCTCGTACTGTGGCAGGTTCTTCTTGCGGATGGTCAACGTGTACAACTCGTTGTCGCTACCCTCTACAGTAACTTGCTGCTGCGTGAGGTCGGCAGTTGCGTTCACCTGCATCTGTCCATGAACGGTTTGTACATACAGACTGGCAGGTGCATTGGTCAACAGTTTGCGACCATCCCAACCACGGTCGTAGCGGTCGGTGGTGCCTTCTGCCTCAATAAGCCAAAGCACATCACTGCTCTTGCTGCTCTCCAAAATCATCTGTACAGCTCCAGGTTCTTTCGTTGTGACCTCAAAAGGTTTTGCCATGGCTGCCCGCTCGTTCTTCACCACACTTTGGTAAGGAATGGTAACTGTTGCAGGAACATCACTCACCTTGGTTTCTGCGTCGGTGAACTTCAGCAAGAAGCCCTGCATGGAAGGTATCGACTTGTAACCAATGGTCGCTGCTGTGTTCTTTGGAACAGCCAGGTAGCCACCTGCTGCCACATTCAAACCCTGCGTTCCATTCGTCGACTTGTTTTCATACCAGTTGTTGAAACTACCCGTATGGTACACATACACCGTAGGATCAACCTCTTCGGGGAAGCTAAGCTGGGCAATATCGATGGCAGCCGTGTAAGAGTTGGCAAAGATGTTTTGTCCCAATCCCCAGTGCTTCTCGCCCACGTTGGTTGAGGTAGATTTTGTCACCTCAGCAGCCTGGCGTGTCAACGTTAAGGTATGGTCGCACAGATTCAACTTACCTGTTAGGGCATATACCTTCGGTGCGTCCTGTGTCAACTGATAGCCCACGAATGGAGACATTGTATTGTCCTTAGCCATCCAGCTCCACTTTTGGTAATACTGCTTCGGGCTGTTCTTGGTCTCTGAATAGGATTGCAAGTAAGAACCCTTGAATACAGGACTTGGTGCCATTTCCGTCACAGGAATACCTATCTGTTGCCATGTGTAAGGCTCTGCTTGTAGCGTGCGGCCCTTTGTAGGCGAACCATCGAGTTTGTCCTCAATCTTCAACATTTCATCGCCTAACTTCTGGCCACGTCCATAGAGTTCTACCGTTGCATATACATCAGACTTGCATGGGTCGGCAAACGATACGGCAAACGAGCCGCCAGCATCCGTTCCTTTCTCATCGGTCTTGATCACCAACTTCTTGGCATCGCCTGGCTGATTGTAACCTACTAACGCATTAGAAACCACCACACTACTCTTCTTCGATACCACAAGAGCCTTGTCCGACTGGTTCTCCAGAGTTCCGATGGTCAGCACCTTGCCCTCTGGCAATACGCAATCATTCTTGGCAGCGCCTTTCTGTGCAGAGTTCTTAGGATTGGCATTGTTTGCCTCGGTAGCAAATACCACGTCCTCGCCATCTGCCGGTACCTTGATCGTCCAGTTGTTTTGATTCTCAAACTTGGTGTCCTCATTACCTACCCAAAGGTTTTTCTCCATCGGTCCCGTGCAGTCGCCAACAGTGATGATTACCTTACGTTCGCCACCAGAGCTGCCAGCACAGGTAGGTATTGATTGTGCGAACTTGGTACCTACAGTGAACTCATACCTTCCTGCTTTGGGGAAAGTAGCATCTATGGCGTTACCTGTACCCACCTGTACCGTCTCTTGCGTGTCAAGGTCTTTGCGAGTCCATGTTACATCATACATATAGGTAGACACAGGAATTTCCAAATGGTTGGGGGCCAAGCCCTGACCATAACACTTCTCTGTCCATTCTGCTTCGAGTTCAGGAATTCCAACAGGAGAGATATAAACGTTCGACACCTGTGAAGGGCAGCCGCCGCCATAATTATACTCTGCGGTTACCTGATACCATCCCTCTGCAAGTCCACTGAACACGCGAAGAGATGCGTCTGCACCCTTATCTTCGGTGATTTTCACTGTCTCTATAGCTTCTCCCACAGGAGTTACAATACCATTCTTCATAGTGGCTTTCTTGAGTTCGTAGTGCAATGGATAAGTTGCTTCAAGCCCACGTTTGATACCCACGCTGATAAGACCCGAGTTGGAATCTTCCAAATCGCACATCGCACCTTGCACCTCGAAAGCACCGTCGCCCTTGGTCGAAGGAAGAGGAACCTTGAATGTCTTGATGGCATAAGTGTTTTTGCCAATATGTACGCCGGAAACATAAGGTATAAACTCACCCATCATCACCGAATATTTCTTTTCGCTTTCATTGCGTGGATGATGTATGTCTATGGCTATTTCAAACTTGCTCAACTCTTGGGCATCCAGTTCATGATGCTCCTGATAGCGAACTTTACCTCTATTATGTTTCCAGTCATCTCTTCCCTGATAGTAATCCATCTCCATCCAACCCGGACAATCACCAAGGTCAGGATGGAAAACACCAAAGTCTAAAAGAACCTTGTTCTCACCACATCCTGCCTTAATCTTGAATCCATTCTTGTAGCCATCGGTATTACATGGAATATACCTACGAACATTACCACGAGCAGTGTTGTCTATCTTTAAGGTGGCGGTGTTGGACGCGTTCCCACAACGGTCGTGCAATGTAATCTTGTACTCTCCTGCGGGCATATCGTAAAGCTCGAATCCAGATTGTACCTTCCCATCGCCATCTTTTTTAGATTTAGTTGGAGTCATGTTCTTCAGCACAATAGGAAATTTAAGCGTGTAATCGTATTCTACATCACTGAGGAACTCCGTAACCTTGTATGTACCGGTTGGCGCACCATCAGCTCTCTCAATCGTGATGTCTGCGCTATTGACAGCAGTGGTGGTAAAGAAAAGCGTACCACCTGTATTTCCGTGAAGACCATAGTGACAACTGGGTATCAATTCGTTGCCGTCTATTTTCAGGGTTTCTTGTTTGGGCGGTGCTACAACAGCCTCTTTGGAAAGTTTTACCGTGCTACAACCGTCGTCATATACGATGCGGTAAGTGCCAGCACCATACGCATTGAGGTCAATGCTGCGACGCGGTGCGTCTTCAAACAAGTTCACACCATCAAGTGGCACATCGATGGGCAGTGTCTTCCAGCTGCCATCTCCTTGTTTTTGCTGAATTTGTGCCTTTGTTCCCGTGGGGAAGTAGTATTTAATGGTACCACCGGTGATGGTGTAGCCTAGCGCGTAGTTCGAACTGATGACATTACAATTATCGTCGAGTTTTACACTCGCATTGGATACCAGTTTCATGGACTCTGTGCTAAAATGCTGAGCCGCCGGTGCTCCAAAGTTAACCACTCTGGTAAGTGTACCATATATTTGTTTCATCTCTCTGGTACACAAGTCCTCATAACTCAGATATAAATAACTATATGTAAAGTCAGTGCCGGTGTTGATAACCTTGAATGTAAGATATTTCCTACTACCGGATAAATCGCTCTTGCTGGCATCATACTCCAGTTTCGCCAATGGGGTAGATTTCCCGTCATAGTTCAGTCGAGCAGATGTCTTGATCAGCTCTATCTGTTCTTGCTGCGCCTCCGGCGATCCACCATAAACTTGAAAGCGAATATAATCATTAAACTGGCAATTACCCAGATACTCACGATAAAAATCATAGGTATGTGCCACCTTTGGTCCACTGGCATTACCCATCTCTGCGTTGATTGTTGCTGCCGTTGTCGTACTGGGGCATACACCATTTTGCGTATCTGCCACAGTTACCTTCACCTTATCACCTGGAGAAAGCTTGGTAACTGTCCAAGTACGGGCAGCAATAGCATCTTTACCCGAAGACTGGGTTGTCACCGTCCCATCTGCACTTGTGATTTCAGCCGTATAGTGGAAAGGGCCTAAACCGTCTTTCACTGTTACCTTAAGGCTACCGTTGTTGCTTTGTTTTTTGCCAGTAGTGATAAGGAAGTAAACGTCGTATGTTCCTTCGGAAAGGTTATACCATGTTTTAGTCCATGTGTTAGGATCGGTTGACGACTGTGTCAAATTTGCATCATCCAATTGTTGTACGCCATTAACCGTAATAGTATGAACCTTATCACCTGGTTTACGAAGTTGTGCTGAACCATTCGGCTTTACGCCATTAGTGCCTGTCACACTTAGCGTAACCGAACCTCCAGTAACTCCACAGCCAATGTCTATCTTAGACACTTTGTAGGGATAGCTTTGTGCAAAAGCCGCCACACCAAAGGTGAGCATCATGACGAGCATGAGCAGGCAGCGTTGCCATAATTGAGGTCTACTTGACCTCGAAGTAAAATTTTTCATCGGATTTTCTTTAATTCTTTTTTACTGTTTCAAAACATACATACAGCATTGAAGCCTTATTCGCCCCACCCTGCACTCATGTCGAAGTCTTCCTCATTGAAGGCGCCTTCCTTTGCATCAATCGGTTGCATACCCCCACTGTCTTCGCCACTAACTCCTGCATTGGGTCCGACGATTTGCAGGGGAAGCAATAAGATGCTTGGCGTTTCATAACTTTTCCTCATAAAATCTATATTTAGTTTAACTTATTTCAAAAATACGACTCAAGAAATTGGAAGAGTCGTGCATATTACGGTGGCAAAGTTATGAAGTTTTGTTAAAATTACCCCCCCCGAAAAGTTAATTAAATGTAATTTATACAAATACGAATAAAATAACACATCATTCGCATGGGTGTTTTTACGAAATCTGAGAGAGAAAAACTGACAGCAAACAGGGAAGCGGGGCAATAAAAGCAACTATAGTAGCGTTGTCATATCATATATATAAATGTAGACATCACGCATGCACAATCAATACAATCTCACGTTGCTTATCCTCATCACCCTACTGCTGGCCGGCTGTGGCGCGGAACGGAACATGAAGAAGGGCGAACAGTTTCTGGCCATTGGCGAGTATCACGACGCAGCCAACCAGTTTAAGCAGGCCTATCGCAAGACACCGCCCAAGGAAAGAGACACCCGTGGCCAACGTGCCAAGAGAATGGCGCTGTGCTATGACCGACTGAACGCCACGCCACAGGCCATCGCCGCCTACCGCAACGTCATCAGGTACCGGCAAGACGACATCATGACGCACCTGGGCTTGGCTCGCCAACTGCTCCGGCACGGCGACTACAAACAGGCGGCCGACGAATACCAGTTGGTACTCGACTCGATGCCCGACCATGAGCTGGCCCGCACAGGACTGCTCTCGGCACAGCGTGCCAATGGATGGAAAGAGGCGGGCAGCCGGTACACGGTGAAGAAGATGAACGTGCTGAACTCGCGACGCGCCGACTATTCGCCCATGCTCCTGGGCGACGACCACAACCAACTGTATTTTACCTCGACCCGCAACGAGGCCACGGGCAACGAGCTGAGCGGCATCACGGGGTGTAAGCCCGCCGATATTTTTGTATCCGTCAAGGATGATAAAGGCAACTGGAGCAAGCCCGAACCCGTGCAGGGCGGAATGAACACCGATGCCGAGGAGGGTGCGTGTGCCTTCAGTCCCGATGGGCGCGAGATGTACCTCACCCAATGTGTGACCGACGCCACCAACCCCCGCTATGCCAAGATTGTGACATCCAGTAGGGCGGATGCGGCTTGGGGCAAGGCCAACAATTTGGAAATCACTCGCGACACGCTCTCAAGCTACGCCCATCCAGCCATCTCGCCCGATGGACAATGGCTCTATTTCGTCTCGGACATGCCGGGGGGAATGGGCGGAATGGACATCTGGCGCGTGCGCATCACACCGGCCGGACTGGGTGGTGTGGAGAATCTCGGGGCACCTATCAACACGCCGGGCAACGAGATGTTCCCCACCTTCCGACCCAATGGCGACCTGTATTTCTCCAGCGACGGCCATCCAGGATTGGGCGGACTGGACATCTACATCGCCCTACCCAACACCTCCGCCGAACAACTAGGGCAGCAAGATTCAACGAAGCAGGGAGAGGCATCGGCCTATCGCCTATTCCATCCCGGCTATCCTCTCAACTCGCAGGGCGACGACTTCGGCATGACGTTCGAGGGGGCGTACAACCGAGGATTCTTCTCATCCAACCGAGGCGACGCGCGGGGCTGGGATCACATCTATTGGTTTGAAAATCCGGAGATTGTACAGACCATCAAGGGATGGGTGTACGAGATGGATGGCTACGAACTGCCGGCCGCACAGGTGCGCATCGTGGGCAGCGACGGCACCAACAAGACACTAAGCGTGACCAGCGAGGGGTCGTTTACCTACGTCATCAAGCCGGATGTCGACTATCTGCTATTGGCAACGTGCAAGGGATTTTTGAACCACACCGAAGAGTTGCGAGTGGGCAAGGTGGACGAATCGAAAGAATACACCCTACAATTCCCGCTGGCCTCCATCACCGTTCCGGTGCTGATAGACAACATCTTCTACGATTTTGACAAGGCCACCCTGCGTCCCGAATCCAAACAGGCGCTCGATGAGTTGGTGAAGCTGCTCAAGGAAAATGGCAACGTGACCATCGAGCTGAGCGCGCACTGCGACTATAAAGGTTCGAAGGAATACAACAAGCAGTTAGCGCAGCGGCGCGCCGAGTCGGTGGTGCAATACCTCATTGCAGGTGGCATTGCCAAAGACCGCCTGTCGCCCATGGGCTATGGGAAGGAGAAACCGAAGGTGGTTCGCAAGAAGCTGACCGAGCGTTACCCATGGCTGAAAGAAGACGACGTGCTGACAGAGGCGTTCATCAAGAAGTTGGACCCCGAAAAACAAGAGATATGCAACCAACTGAACCGCCGCACAGAGTTTAAGGTGCTGCGCACCACCTACGGTCTGTTTGACGAGAAGGGCAACCTGAAAGTGAAGCCCAAACCCCAGAACCACGACACCAACAAGGGGGATGACGGAGGGATATTTATTGAGTTTGAGTAGTGGCTACTACGAATTAAGCTTGGGTGGTTTCAACTACGAATTACACAAACAACACGAATTTGATGCTTTGCGTTCTTGTACAGCAATTTCATTCGTGTAATTTGTAGTTAACAACACGATTCGTGGTTACATCAGCGGTTGGACTCCACCGCCTGATAAGCACCGAGGAAGACAAAGGTGAGAATGGTGAGATAGACCATGATGGGCGTTTGTATACCCAGTTCTATGGAAGCTATCCAACCATTGATGTCGCCCACGAAATTGCTGAACACCATGCGCAGCTGATTCAGTGCGTTGCTCACCAGCAGGAAGACCACGCCCAAGAGGCAACAGAAGACCACCCAAATACGATTGAGGTTGACCAACCGCCGTGGCAGCTTCTGCATCACCTGTTGGGTAAAACCATTGTCGGCGAGCTCGAAAGTATGTTGTGCAAAGAACTGTTTGAGCAGTTCGTCGTCCTTATTTTCCATCATAACCATTTTGTTTTAAATAAGTTGTTAGTTTTCCCTTGCCCCTGAACAAGTGCGATTTCACCGTTCCTTCCGCCAGTCCCGTAATGTCGGCAATCTTGTCGATAGGCTGTCCCTCCATGAGCTGCAGGGTCACGCAGAGCCGTTCGGTGGGCGTGAGGATGTCCAAGGCATCGTACAGATCCATCTTCAGCTGACTGTCACTCACCGTAGCGTGGCGTGCGGCAACGGCTGGCGAATCCAACCCTTCGGTCATCTTGCGCTGTCGCGTATAGTCGTAGAACACGTTGTAAGCGATGCGGTAGAGCCAGGTAGAGAATTTCGACTGTCCCCTGTACTGCACCAACTTGGTGTAAGCCTTGACGAAAGTGTCTTGCGCCAGATCGTCACTCAGCGGTTGGTCGCCTAAGGTCTGGCTCAGGAAGAAACGCCGAATGGGCGACTGATACCTCACCACCAGCTGGTCGAAGGCCCGCTTGTTGTGAGAAACAGTCACCTGTCGCACAAGGGTTAAATCGTCGAGGGGTTTCACGCTATTTCAGTTCATCGTGATTTTTGCTGGACGTCTTCGCCATGACGAGCTGTCCGATGCCCAGACAGACAATCAGTCCACCAATACCAATGAGCGTTTCTGATCCCCAGATGCCGAACATCACCATAAGTCCCACGCCGATAGCGACATGTCGGATGCCCGTCTTCCACAGATATTCAGAGCTCTGTTTGTCAACCCGCAGCAACTCTTCGGGAATGGGTTGCCCGTTCTCCACGGCCTTTTCGGCCAGCGCCACCTTGTCGTTGTGTCGCTTGATGATATGGCGCAACACCATAATCACGATGATGACCGGCAACAAAATAAAGAACAACACGGTGAATAACACCACGATGGCGAAGGCCTTGGCCCCGAAGGAGCCGCCAAGATGCCTCAGCCAGGAGGGAATTCCTTCGACAACAAAGTCGGAGTCTGCGTCATCCCAGTAGGCGTCGTCATCCACAGCAGCATTGTACCCCGAATCTTCCGCCATCGAATCAGCGGGAGCGGATGCCACGGAGGTGGTGTCCGAATAGGCCTCAACACCCTGGTTGAGCGAGTCGACCGACGTTGTTACACCCGTTACGGGCTGATGGTGACGATGATGACCTTGAGCCGTGGCACCATTGATGCCTATGGCCAGCAACATCAAACATGCTAAAAGATACTGTTTCATATTTTCAATTCTTATTTTTTAATTTTCTGTTTGTTGGACGCAACAGCCATGCTTTTAGTTGCAAAGAAACAAAATTTTTTCTACATTTGCACGAAACAAACAAACCAATGCATCTTCCCGAAGCATTTGAAACCTACACCCGCGCCCTAATGGGCAACCACTTGTACGATGACCTCGTACAAGCCTTGCAAGACGAACCCGTTGCCTGCATCCGACTGAACCGCCAGAAATGTCCATCGACTCGGGTTGCCGTACCCCATGTCCGGGTGCCTTGGTGCGACCAAGGCTATCGCTTGGCATGCCGGCCCGCGTTCACCTTCGACCCACTGCTGCACGCTGGTGCCTACTATGTGCAGGAACCGTCGTCGATGTTCTTGTCGGCCGTGCTCAAACAATATGTTCGAGAACCGGTCAAGATGCTGGATTTGTGTGCCGCCCCGGGCGGAAAGTCAACACTGGCTCGTGCGGAACTGCCCGAGGGAAGCGTGTTGATGTGCAACGAACCGGTGAGAAACCGTGCGCAGGTGCTGGCGGAAAACGTGCAGAAATGGGGACATCCGGACGTGATCGTCACCAACAATTATCCGGCTGATTACCGCAAGGCTGGGTTACGGTTTGACGTGATTCTTTGCGACGCACCTTGCTCGGGCGAGGGCATGTTTCGCAAAAACAGCAACGCCATCGGCGAATGGAGCGAGCAAAATGTGGAGAACTGCGCTCGCCTGCAACGCGACATCGTGGCTGATGCCTGGGAATGCCTCGAGGCGGGCGGACTGATGATTTATTCTACCTGCACTTTCAACGCCAAAGAGAATGAGGAAAACGTGGCGTGGATATGTAGTGAATTGGGGGCTAAAACCTTATCTATTGACACGGAAACTCATTGGGTTATTGCTCCAACTCCATTGCATTTAGAAACCCAGGGCAGCAGCCCCATCGGCGGTTTGCCTTATCTCGCTGAACCTCTGCACGTTTACCGCTTTATTCCCGGTTATCAAAACGCCCAGGGAAAGCAAATGGGCGAAGGCCTGTTTATGGCGGTGCTGCGAAAAGATGGGGAGAGAAAGCCGGACAAGTCTTTCAAAAATCAATCGAGTTTGAGAGGGGCAAAGGGCAGAGAGGCGAAAATCGGCAACGGCAAGGACAACGACATGGCGCATGAATGGCTGCTGCAACCCGACTCTTTCTGCTATATATATAAAGGTGACGAGCTGCTGGCCATGCGACAACCGCTGGCCGCACTATACGAACAGGCTGCCAGTGAACTGCGCGTGTTGTTAGCCGGCATCTGCCTGGGTCAGCAGAAGGGCAAGAATTGGATTCCCAGTGAGTCGCTCGCCCTGTCTACCAGTCTCAACGCGGCGGCTTTTCCGAAGGTGGAACTCAGTCATGCTGAGGCCCTGAACTATCTGCGAAGTCAGGCCATCTCCCTGCCGGCAGACACGCCGCGGGGCTTCATCCTCATGACGTACCGAGGTCTACCACTGGGCTTCATGAAGAACATCGGCAACCGAGCCAACAACCTCTACCCCAACGAATGGCGCATCAAGAGCCAGTACAACCCCGAGGAAGAGCCACACATCATTGACATTGAATAAAATAAACGAACTATGCAACAATATTTAGACCTGCTACATCGCATCCTCGAAGAAGGAAAGGTGAAGACTGACCGCACCGGAACTGGCACGAAGAGTATTTTCGGCCACCAGATGAGGTTCAACCTGGAGGACGGATTCCCTGTGCTGACCACGAAGAAACTGCACCTGAAGTCCATCATCTACGAACTGCTATGGTTTCTCAAAGGAGACACCAACGTGAAATATCTGCAAGAACATGGCGTGAGCATTTGGAACGAGTGGGCGGACGAAAACGGAGACCTGGGTCCCGTGTACGGACATCAGTGGCGTTCGTGGCCCGACCATCGCGGCGGCACCATCGACCAGATACAAAACGTCATCGACCTGATTAAGCATCATCCCGACAGCCGCAGAATGCTGGTCACTGCTTGGAATCCTGCTGACATCGGCGAGATGGCGCTACCGCCCTGCCACTGTCTGTTTCAGTTTTATGTGGCCGATGGGCGTTTGTCGCTGCAATTATATCAACGCAGCGCCGACACCTTCTTGGGCGTGCCCTTCAACATCGCCTCGTATGCCCTGCTGCTACTGATGATGGCGCAGGTCACAGGACTGAAGGCGGGTGATTTCATCCACACCACGGGCGACACGCACCTGTACCTGAACCACATCGAGCAGGCTAAGCTGCAACTCACCCGCACGCCCCGTGAGCTGCCGCAGATGAAGCTGAATCCAGACGTGAAGAGTCTTTTCGACTTTAGATACGAAGACTTTGAACTCCTCAATTACGATCCCTGGCCCCACATCAAGGCAGAGGTGGCGGTGTGAGAGATTTAGTTGACGAGTTCACAAGTTGACGAGTTGACGAGTTGATGGCTTGTCTAACCACTCCCCTCCCTTTTGGGGAGGGGTAAGGGGGAGAGACCAAAAGTGCAAAGTAACTGGCTAACTACTCCCCTCCCTTTTGGGGAGGGGCAAGGGGGAGAGGCCGTTTTTAAAAGTAAATAAAATGTTGATCACCATCATCGCAGCCGTGGCGCGCAACCGTGCCATCGGCTATCAAAACAAATTGTTATATTGGTTGCCCAACGACCTGAAACGGTTTAAGGCACTCACCACCGGACACACCGTCATCATGGGGCGACGCACCTTCGAGTCGCTGCCCAAAGGCGCATTGCCCAACCGGCGCAACATCGTGCTGAGTCGTACGCAAACCCACTTTGACGGTTGCGATAGCTTCGCTTCGCTCGACGAAGCACTGGCTCACTGCGCTGCCGACGAGGACATCTACATTATCGGCGGTGCCCATGTCTACCAACAAGCCATTGAGCGAGCCGACCGACTGTGCCTCACCGAGGTAGACGACGTACCAGAGCACGCAGACGTGTTCTTCCCCCCTTATGACGACTGGCACGAGATATCACGCGAGGAACATGGCACCGACGAGCGCCATGCCCACCGCTACGCCTTCGTCAATTATGTGAAAAACAAGTAGGGACGTGACAATTCACGCTGACGTAAAAGGTAATACGACAGGAAGTATTAAGAAGAAACTTAATGGTATCATTGAGAAGGTTGACAACTCATACACATACACTGGCAAACTGAATGAATCAAACTGGCGATCATTCATCCAAGCGGCACTGTTGAATACCAGACTATTTACAGCTATGATTCCAAGAATGACAAGTTAACTGATATTTTTGGGAAAAAGTGCATTGGAGTATAATGACTTAGATTTTTGGAATAAATAATATAAAAGGTGATAGATTTTTATTATATCGTACATTATGTAATATATCGCTTTTACCGAAGGCATAATGAAACCTGTGACACATCGATTATGTATGCTTTCACAATTCTTGGTGGGTTATCATTAGGATTTATAGATTTAATTGATCATTTTGTGTGTTTATTCCTTAATATACCGGGGCACTTTAATAAAGTTACAATCTTGGCATATGCTATCTTATGGATGATATTCGAATACATAGTATTATTCCGAAATGGGAGATATAGAGAACTTTTTAATGAATACGAAAGGCAAAGTAATACACCAGAAATGAAGTCAAAATGTAAAAAAGCAAAGATATTTAACTTTAGCTTGCTTGTTCTCGATATATTATTACTTATAATAGCAGATTACTTAAATCATTACCAATAACAGATGCCTATTTCTTTGGGAAAAGCATGTAGGAGTATAATGACTTAGATTTTTGGAACAAATAACATTTAAAAATTTGATAGAATTTTATTATATCACACACTACATAGTGTATCGCTATTACAGAAGGCATAAAGAGAGCTATACTATGTCGATGTTATATGCTTGCGGTTTGCATATGATTTTATCATTTACATTAATAGGAAATATTGATTATTTCGTGTGTTTATTACTTGGAACTCCACTTCGTGTTGACAAACTTGTTGCTTGGGGATATATTGTCTTCTGGGTGATTTTTGAATACATGATATTCTTTCGAAATAATATATATAGAGAGATTTTTGATGAATACAACAAGCAAAGCAATACTCAAGAAATGAAATCGAAATGTAAGAAAGCAAAAATATTCAACTTTAGCTTACTTGCTATCAACTTATTATTGCTTATAATAGCAGATTATTTAAATCATCACAAATAACAAGTGTCTGTTTCTTTGGGAAAAGCATGTAGGAATATAATGATTTTGGCGTAATGGACATTTGGTAAGCCGAAAAGCTCCAGATGTCCATTATTTATTACCTATGTGGTATTTGAAAACTTATGAATAAAAAAGTAAGCATCCAATATTAGCCGCCTTTGTGTAGCTTTCTTGCTTTACTACCTTTGCCCGAAAAACTTATGTTTGTACTCAACGAAACAAATGTTTTTCGGGTTTGTTGCACTCCTGTGGACATGCGTCAGGGCATCCTTCGCCTGTCCCAATTGGTACGCAGCAATGACTTCAATCCTTCTAATGGTGCTGTCTACGTTTTCTACAACCGATCCCGTAACCGAATCAAGTTGCTTCATTGGGAGCGCTGTGGTTTTGTCGTCTATCACAAGCAGATGGCACAGGGATGCGGAGCTTAAGAACAAGGATGCGGAGCTGGAGCGAAAGTCCCGTCGCATTCTTGAACTTGCCCCTACCTGTTTTATTTTTCGTTTACAACGGAACGTGATGAATCACGCCCCTTACGCATATACGCCGCTATTCAAATGGCACGACATCAGCCGTAGTCTTGTTGCCGATGATGAGATGATTCATGTTATATCGGATGGTAACCCGCAGATTTTTCTTATCAAGCTCAAAAGCGTCCATGCCCTGTCCAAGCGGTATGAAGGCTGGGATATGTGCTTTGATGTAAGGAGCGGCCGCAGGATTGGCTTTGGCCTCCACCTCGCTGATGGGTAAGCGGATGCCCAAATCGTTCATGCGCCGTCCCTCGGCAATGAAAATTTCTTGGCGCATCAGGTAAATCAGTTCGAGCAGAGCGTCGTGACCTTGACACCGGTCTATCATCTCTGCCGTCACCGACGTGCCTGAAACCGTGGGAACGCTCACCACTTGCGGCTTCTTTCGGCTCAACACCAACCCCTCACGATAAGGTTCACCCGGCGATGCGGCAACAGTGTAGGCGGCTCCATCAGGATATTCCTTGATGCCTCCCACGGCTCGTGTCTTGGCCCAATCTTTCACATTGTGCAGTACGGGACGCGACTTGACCAAACCAAGCAGTTGTTTGAGTTGCGCCTTACACTTGTCCGTTTCCTTTTTGGCCAGCAAGGCTTCGGCCATGATGAGGTGGTTCTCCTCGGCCTTGGCAATGCTGATGGAACTTTCATAAGTGGACGTGAGCTGCACATATTTGGGATTGAGAAAGTTAAGACGCGGCAATGGCTGATACAGGGCTTTCCAGATGTCATCCTGCATCGCATTGAACACATTGTTTGAGCCATCAAACTGCACCTGCCACAGCAGATTGTCGCACAGCTTCAACGCCATGCCGCTCTCCTCCAACGCCTCGTCTACCTTGCCCAGGCGGTAATAGGCGCGCGCTTTAAGCGTATGAACAAACGACCGAAGCGTGTCGTTTTCAGCATATTTCTCACTTTCTCCCAGCGATTGCAGTGCCAGTTGCAACAGCTCTTGCCAGGTCTTCACCGCACCTCGCTCGCTCACAGGCAGGGCCATGAAGTTCTCACCGCCGAGCAAAAAGCCGTAAGCCTTGATGGTATGAAGTTTGAACAGCTGCGCCTTCGTGACGTTCTTGTCATACTTGCTCACCTTGTCAAAGGCGAAATCGGCTGTGGCGCGCAACTGCTGCACGGCTCGCTCCAAGCCGTTTACGTCGGGATCGTTGTACAATATTTTCGGTTCGTCAAAGAGTTTGCTCTCGCGCGTGTAGTTATTGAAATAATTGTCAGAGATGATTTCGGTCTGCAAGCAGAAGTCACCAACCGTGAGGGCCAATGTCTTCTCGGCACCGTTCACCCAGGTGTCCATGGCGTTGCCTCCCTGGAGATAACTGTCCTCGGTGACGTTAGGATTCTCGATGTCGCCGGGGGCCACCAAGTTACACGAGGCCAACAGCAACGTTCCCCCGATGATGAGGGTATATGATAAGTTTGATTGCATGATTTTACAAATTGAATTTCAGTGAGAAAATATATTGTCTGGGTAACGAATAGGTGGCATAATTCAGTCCTCCCGATGCCACAGCCCCTTGCGAGTGCGCGCCCGAGATGACCGCTTCGGGGTCTACGGATGCCGCAGTGAAGTTCAACGGATTGTTGACGCTCATGCTGAACAGCACACTCTTGACCACCGGCTTTGAGCCTTTGAGGTGGTAAAGATAGCTCAAGCCAACGTTTCGCACCTTGAAGAAGTCGGCCTTCTCCACAAAATAGTTGGTAAAGTCGAGCCATGCGTCCCTCTGCTTCCTGCCCATGAGTGCCTTCTGGGGTACCACATCGTCTTTTAATCCCTTTTGAAAACGGAACTGACGGTCGAACGAGTGAACGTAACTACCTGTCTGATAGTCACTACTCATCCACAGACTACAGTTTTTATAGTGAACATCCAACGACACGTTGCCATAGCAGGTGGGGATAGTAGAACCCAAATCTTGCATGCGAAGCACCTCCTTGAGGGTGCCATCGGCATTGAGAACGGCCTTGTTGCCGCGCAAGAAGCCTACGGGCTTACCCTCCTCCACTGCCGTCTGAATGGTTTCGGGACCGAACCCGCCAATGCTGAACGGCACCGTTCCACCTGCGCTCAACACGCGGTTGCGGTTGGTGTTGACAGCCGTGCGCAGGGTGGCCTGCCAATCTTTGGTACGCACGATGTTGAGGGCAAGTGCCATCTCAACGCCCAGGTTACTGATTTCGCCAATGTTGGCCAAGTAGCTGGCCGCGCGTCCGGCCGATGGTAAGGTGGGAACCGTGAACAATGCGCCCTTGGTAACGGAGTGATAGTAGGTGAATGAGAGCGTGGCGACATCATGGAGGAAAGATGATTCGAAACCCACCTCGAACGAATGTTTCTTCTCGGGTCCCAAGTCGGGGTTGCCAAACTGCCCGAACGTGCCAGCCTGCTTGCCTTGATAGCCCGTCACGGAGATGGTGCGCTGATAGGCGAATGGCGGCGGATAGCTGCCCGCGACACCGTAGTTGCAGAACACACGCAGCATGGACAGCATGCCACTGTTGACCAATGAGGCGAGAAATGACTCGTCACTCATCACGTAAGACAGTCCGAGCTTGGGATAAAACTGCCACTTCACATTGTCGCCAAATGCGGTGTTGTAGTCCACGCGTGCGCCTAAATCAACGTAATATTTATTGAACAGTCCAATGTTGTCCTGCGCGTAAAAGCCATAACTGTGCAAGAAGTTGAGCCACTCATCAGCCTGAACGGTTCCTGCTCCGCTCATCACCTTGGCCCCATCGCGCACATTGGTACCGCGATAGATGGCCTGGCGGTCGTGCGTGTTGAAATATTGGAAGCCGGCAGTAAGCACGTTGCTCAACCGGTTGGCATGGTAAAACTTGTACTGCCCGTTGATGTCGGCGGTGAGCCCGAAGTAGTTGCGGTCGAAATTGTTGACGCGACCGGCATCTGTCGTACCCACATGCTTCTCACCTATGTGAATGAGATACTCGTTGGTCACGATTTCCTTGTTGTTGTTAGCCCGATAGTCTATTCCAAAAATACCTTTAACGGTGAGTTGGGGCAATGGCTTGTAAAGCAAGGTGTGCGAAGTTTGGAAATGTTTGGTGGACTCGCGATAGTGCTGCAAAGCCTCGGCCTTGTCCACAAAGGCTCGCATCTTCTCAAACGTTTCACCATCGGCAGCATCGATGTCTGCCGGATATCTCTGTTCATGGCCTTTGGCATCGGTAAACTTAAAACTGCTGGAAGCACTGCCCTCCGTGAACCATAGTCCCGTATAGAAACCCTGATTGCCATTGCGGCTGCGGTTATAATCATCGGCCACAAAGCCAAATGAGTTCTGATACTCCAGTTGGGTGGTCAGCTGAGCGCGCGAACCAAAACGGAGGTCGTACCGCTTATGGGCATTGTTGTTGTGTATCACCACACCCGTGTTTTCCATCATGTTGGCGCCCAAGCTATACCCATACTTGCTGTTTCCACCGGCAAGCGACAGCCGATAACGCTGCTCGAAACCCGTCTGGTTGAGCAAATCGGCCGTACGGCGGAAGTGATAAAACTGCGTGGTGGCCTTGTCCCATCCCATGTCCACCGACGCGGAAGCGTGAAAACCATCCGAGCTTCCCTTCTTCGTGAAGATTTGTATCACGCCGTTGGCCGCATCAGAGCCATAGAGCGTGGTGGCCGCACCACCGCTCACATATTCTATATGGTCGATGTTCTCCATGGAAATATCGCTCAACGCGCTCGATGCCGCCATCTCACCCATGGGCATGTCGCCAATGGTGTAAGGCTGGGCGCCATAACCTTTCTTGGAATAATTGAGAATGGCACCGGTGTTGAGGTTGTCCGTGCGAACGCCGTCAATGTAGATGATGGGGGTAGAATTAGAAAATGCCGAGGACAATCCCCGGGCTTTGATGACAGAGGTGCTGCCGGGTTGTGCCCCTGAGAGTGAAAACTGAACCCCGGGGATGGCGTTGCGCAGCATTTCGTCCATGCGCCCCACGGTCAACTTCTGCAAGTCTTTACCTGAAATCTTGGTGACATTCGAAGATAACCTTCGCCGTTCAATCGCTCCTCCCTGCCCCGTCACCACTACTTCGTCAAGACTGATGGGCGAGTTGAACCTCATCGTGTCTACCATCTCTGCATGCACATTGGCATGATTGTCATCCGTCACCATCATCGCCCTTGTGCCAGGATTTGCAAATGCGGGCAGGTGGGCCAATGATTGAAAAGCAACCAATGATGTTATCGTCAACAAATTGGCTTCTCTTTTTAAATGAATCATTATGTGTAAAATCTTTTTACATTAAAAAACTAATGGTTGCAAAGGTAAAAATATCCTATGAATCTGTCAAAAACTAAGGGGAAATATCATGACAGAAACAGATTTTTATAAAAAAAGCGAATAACCTTTTGTTAGTATACAAAAAAAGTATACTTTTGCAGTATCATCGTTCTCAACGATGCGGCAAACAGGGGTATAGCCCAGATGGTTTAGAGCGCTGCAGTCACATTGCAGAGGTCATCGGTTCGAGCCCGATTATCCCTACCCTCTCAAAAAAGGTTCAAGAAAACAAATTTCTGTTTTTCTTGAACCTTTTTTATTTTTGCAACTGCCTGCTGTTTCTTTTCAATCGAGCCGCTCTTTCATGAATGCTGTTCGGCGGAGCGTGATGAATCACGCCCCTACGTCCGAGTGACCAACGATTTAGAATGAGGCGGAGCGTGATGAATCACGCCCCTACCGTTCTGATTTCACCTTTCCTTTTTAGAAGCTCTAATGCGGAAAGCGTATTACAACTTAATGCTCTTTTTCTTAGCTTTGCTCTCGTTATTCATTCTGTCAAGCGCAGTAACCACGTATCGATATTTGGTTTTGCCATCGACATAAGGCAGTTTATACATCGTTTCCGAAGTGATGGCGACAATCTTAGATGGATCATCCAAATTGACGCGCTCTCCCTTGTTGAAACGGTAAACCACATACTTTGTTGCTACGTCATCCCAATCTTTACCACGAGGTTCTGTCCAAAACAGGATATAGCCATCGCTTGTCCATACGGGTTTTAGCTTTCGAGGTTTCTTTGGGCGCTTGTCATCAATAAACGGCATCTCGGGTTGCAAGGCTGGGTACTTCCAATAATAGTTGCGAAGCGCCGTTCCGTAGTTGCCTATATTATCCACCACAGCCTTGGCATACCACAAAACAGTTCCCTTCACATTCGACATCTGATCATGCAGACGGAATTTTGCCGGTAGTTGATTGCTGTTGGGGTTTTGCAGGTCGGCATACTTCGCTGTACGATCCACACTCTCGCCAATATATAAAGGTCGGTTACCGGCATAACGGTTCCACCACCTGATAAGCGTGTCATAATCGGCCGCTGGGTGACCTATTTCCCAATATAACTGCGGAACGCAATAATCTACCCAACCCTTGTTCACCCACAACAAGACATCGGCATAAAGATCATCATAATTTTGCAATCCCCGAGTGTTACTGCCAAGTGTTGGATCATTCTTCTTGTTGCGGTAAATACCAAAAGGCGAAACTCCAAATTTCACCCAAGGCTTGCGCTGGTGTATCTTTTCTCCCAACTCTTTGATAAACAAGTTGACGTTATAGCGACGCCAGTCATTGACGTTCTTCAATCCATTATTATAGAGTTGGAATTCGCGACCGTCGGGAATGACTTCACCAGGAGCTGGATAAGGATAGAAATAATCGTCGATGTGCAAACCATCCACATCATAGCGGCGCACAATGTCGTCAACCACCTTATAAATATATTCCCTGTTGGCGGGGTCGCCCGGGTTGAGAATAAACTGTCCGGCATACGAAAATACCTTGCCAGGTTGCTTGATGGCAATATGATTGCCGGCCAGAGCGGAAGTACTCTTGGTTTTGGCACGATAAGGATTAATCCATGCGTGCAATTCCATCCCGCGCTGATGACACTGCTCTATCATCCATTGTAGTGGGTCCCAAAAAGGATATGGTGCTTGTCCCTGCACGCCTGTCAAGAAGCGACTCCATGGTTCATAACTACTTTGATAGAGCGCATCGCACTCGGCCCTGACTTGGAAGATGATGGCATTGACACCATCCTTCTGCAATTCATCCAGTTGATAACTCAACGTACGTTGCATGTTGGCCGTTCCCATTCCTTCGAACTGGCCATTTACACACTGTATCCAAGCCCCTCGAAACTCACGTTTTTTCAGATTATCGGCCTTACTTGCCAACAAGTTACTACATACCACGAATAAGAGCAACAGCCTTATCTTGATTAAAAATTTATTCATATTTGTTTTCATCTTTTGCAAAGATAGAGCAAGCCGAAGACAGAGAAAGTTTACTTTCTTTGTTGAGGCGAAGCCTATCTTCTGCAAAGTTAGTGCAAGCCGAAGACAGAGAATGTTTACTTTCTTTGTTGAGGCGAAGCCTATCTTCTGCAAAGATAGTGGTTGTTGGCTAAACTGCCAAATATATTTGACAGAACGAGCCTCCCCGAAGAATTATCTGACGGCTACTGCATATTTGCCTAATAATGATTATCTTTGCAGAAAGAACATAACAATATGGAAATTAAGAAGGCCGAATTCCTCATATCATCGCCAACCATTGACAAGTGTCCCAAAGACAATCGGATAGAATATGCATTCATCGGACGCTCGAATGTAGGGAAATCCAGTCTTATCAACATGCTTTGCAACCATAAGGGACTGTCCAAAACATCGTCCACACCCGGCAAGACCCTTCTCATCAATCACTTCTTAATCAACGATGAGTGGTACTTGGTTGACCTGCCGGGCTACGGATTTGCCAAGAGATCCAAGAAGGTGCAGGCGGATATCGAGAAAATGATTAACACCTACATTCTGCAACGAGAGCAGTTGGTCAACCTATTCGTGTTGATTGACGTGCGTCACGAGCAACAAAAGATAGACCGTGCGTTCATCGATTGGTTAGGAGAAAACCAGATACCCTTCACCATTGTGTTTACCAAAGCCGACAAACTGGGGCCGGTGAAGGCGAAAGCCAATGCAGCCCAGTGGATGGAACAATTAAGAGATGCTTGGGAAGAACTGCCACCTTACTTTATTACGAGCTCGGAAAAACGAACGGGCCGCGAAGAGTTGTTGGCTTATATCGATGAAATAAACCAATCGCTTTAGTAAACATGGCTGGACCAATACCTTATTTAGACGTTCAGAATCTAACGAAATCTTTCGGCGACCTTGTTTTGTTCAACAACATCTCCTTCTCCGTTGCCGAAGGTCAGCGCATCGGTCTCATCGCCCAGAATGGCACTGGCAAGTCTACCCTGCTGTCGGTTCTTACCGGTAAGGAAGGCAAGGACGGTGGCGAGATTATCATGAAGAAAGATCTCAAGATTGGGTATCTTGAACAGAAGACCCGGTTTGATGAAAACGAATCGGTGTTAGACGCTTGCTTTAATCATCAAGGCGATCCGCAGAAAGTGTTAAAGGCCAAGCAAATACTAACGATGTTGCACATTGATGATCTTGACCAACCCATGGGACAACTGAGTGGTGGACAGCAAAAACGGGTGGCCTTGGCGAACGTTCTGATTACCGAACCCGAACTGTTCATCCTCGATGAGCCGACCAACCATTTGGATTTGGAAATGGTGGAATGGCTCGAAAGCTATCTGTCGCGGGGCAACAAGACGCTGCTGATGGTGACGCACGACCGCTTTTTCTTGGACCGCGTGTGCAATTCGATTCTTGAATTAGACGACCGAAGCATCTACGCATACCGCGGTAATTACAGTTATTATCTGGAGAAACGCCAAGAACGCATCGAAAACAAGCGGGCAGAGGTGGCGCGGGCCAACAACTTGTATCGTACCGAACTGGAATGGATGCGGCGCATGCCACAGGCTCGCGGACACAAGGCGCGCTATCGTGAAGAGGCCTTCTACGAACTGCAACAGGTAGCCAAACAAAAGGTTGAGGAAAGACAAATCAGACTGAAATCGAGCAACGTGTATATCGGTTCCAAGATATTTGAGTGTCAATATGTATCGAAGGCTTGGGGCGACAAAGTGATACTGAAAGACTTTTATTACAACTTTGCCAGATTTGAGAAATTAGGAATCATCGGCAACAACGGAACGGGGAAATCAACGTTCATCAAGTTGTTAATGGGACTCGTTGAACCCGACAGCGGGAAGTTCGACATCGGTGAAACCGTTCGCTTTGGCTACTTCTCGCAAGAAGGATTACAGTTTGACGACCAGCAAAAAGTGATTGACGTGGTCAGTGACGTTGCCGAGAACATCAATCTGGGTGGCGGCAAAAGCATGACGGCCTCGCAGCTGCTGCAACACTTCTTGTTCACGCCCGAGCAGCAACATAACTTTGTTTACAAACTCAGTGGCGGCGAATTGCGCAAGTTATACCTTTGCACGGTGTTGATGAAAAACCCCAATTTCCTGGTGCTTGATGAGCCTACGAACGATTTGGACATTCAAACACTGCAGGTACTGGAAGACTATTTGCAAGACTTTCCCGGGTGCGTAATCGTCATCAGTCACGACAGGTATTTCATGGACAAGGTAGTTGACCACATCTTAGTGTTCAAGGGTGAGGGCGAAATTCAAGACTTCCCCGGCAATTACACGCAATTCAGAGAGTGGAACAGTTTGAAATCCGTTGAGCAGAAACCTGAGGAAAAGAAGGAGAAGCCCGCCGCAAAAGACTACAGAAACAACGAAAAGAAAAAGCTCTCTTATAAAGAAAAACGAGAGTTTGAAGCTTTGGATGAGGACATTACAAAGCTGGAGCAACAGATTAAGGACCTGGAAGAAGAGATATGCAGCGGAAAGTTGACCGTTGAAGACCTCACAGCCAAGAGCATGCTGCTGCCCACCTTAAAAGAAGAGCTGGATGAAAAAAGCATGAGATGGCTCGAATTATCAGAACTATCCTAAGTGTATGGCCCGACACATCTGCCCCACTCTACAGACTTTTGTCACTTTTTCACGAAAAGATTGTAAAACATCGATAACCAACCATGTCTTTTTCTGGTTGGATGACGCGACACCCTACGGGCTGCAAGCCTAAATACTTTTTTGCCTAGGGTAACACCCTGGGATTGAATGCGTTGGAAAAGCTATGACCTACGGGGGCAAAAGCAATCGAAATACAATGATAACCGATTGCTTTTGCCCCTTTAGAGCATACATATTATCACACGTTTACTTAGGGCGTTGTCCTGGGCTAAAAACTTTTGGGCTTGCAGCCCGTAGGGTTCCCCAATCTTTTCCACAAAATGTGGTATGGGATAGATTAGAAGACGAACAAGAAAGAATGGTATAGTTGGGCAGCCATCACATAGACCACCAGCCAGGGAGAGAGCCAGCTTATCCCGGCTGACAAAGAATTAAAAATATCAGTAAGCGAACGAAAAGTACCGCTTAACAGTCCAAAGGTGACGGATGCCACACAACCCATGAAACATACTATTGGAAAGACACTTTGCGAAAAACTACTTGGAAACAAATGACCGGTCACGCTCAGCAAGATGGCTTGGGGCATGAGTGTCAACAAACCAATAATCCCTGCGAAGATTACCAGTTCGAGCAAAACCAATTTTAGTGCGAAACGCTGTCGATATTCCTTCCTGGCAGAAGGTGTAAAAGCCTTAGACAGTCCGCTTTGTTTCAATGCGCCCAGCGTCATTCCCGCAAGAATAAGCCAAACAAGCAAGGGAGAGGCGAGGTTGTAAGTGAACTGACCGAAAAACCATCTGATGCCCTCGCTGCTCAACAACGAACGCACAGGCGACATAGGCATCGTGGCTGTGATGAACCACGACACCAGAATGAGCAGAATTTGTACGATTCCTAAGCTGAACGTAACGATGGCAAGGGCCTTACTCTTCATCGGCTTGCAAATTATCAATGTCAAGCACTCTCAACTCAATAGCCCTGACTACCAGTCGGGTGGCATTGATTCCAATCCCGTTGTTGCCATTGGGAAAGAACTTTTGTATCAACTCGTTCTGTCGCTTTTCCAAACTTTTTACACCAAAAGGCATCCCGCGCAAGTTCGTAATCTGTTCCTTGGTATAGCCCAAGGCCAGATGACGGAGGAAACGCTCATCATATTCGTCAATCTCATAATTCACAAGCGCCTCTTGCCGCATAAGCTGGTTATGGATGCTTAACTTGAAGCGCTCCACGATTTTTTTCAATATCGGCTGGTTGAACACCATGCGTTTGCCAGCCATCACACTGCCAACATCGCCCCGCGTGAGCAGTTCGCCACTCTTCAAGATAATTCCATCGCAACCTGCGTCCAGCACGTCGACCCATAATTTTTCGTTCAGTATCTCGCCTGTAAATATCAACACCTTCACCTGCGGATATCTTTGTTTCGTTTGCCTGCATATCTCTACGCCAACGGTCGTGGAGCCACCAAGTCCCAAGTCCAACAAAACCAAATCAGGTACCTGCTGCTTTATCAGGCGCCAATACTCTTGTTCGTTTTCAGCCGTGCCAATGATTTCGGCTTCAGGAATCTCGTTCTTAAAGATGCCCTCGGTACCTTTCAGTTCCAAAGGAACATCCTCTACTATGATAATTTTAAATTCTTCCATATCGTTTTCGTTAAGGTGATATTTATGTTTATTCGTCCTGTCTCATCTTTCACAGCCTGGATGCCGCAGCCACGCGCATTGGTAGCCTCTCCCACCTCACGAACAATCTGCCTGCACAGCATGAACTGCATGTCAATGGTATTGGGCGTAAACAGAGCGGAGACTTGTTCATCGGAGAGATGAAGATTGTTCATCTTTACATGAATAAGGCAATATACGGGGTCTTTGTCTTCAGCAGTCAGCACCAGCTCGCCGCCATTTTGCTCTTTCAAAATGTCAAAGAGATAGCGCAGCATGTCGTCATCCACCTTGACATGATTGTCTATCTGCCGCATGGCCTGCGCACTCAGCAGCATGTACAGGTCTTTGTAATAAGAAGAAAGCTCGCTCAACACCGGAAGGTTTTCGTCTTTTCCGTCTGCCAAAACACCTATTTTAGCGGGATAATACATCGTTTCGTGCTTTAAGGTTGAAAGACAATTGTCCAACACGCTGTTGCTGATGTGCAACTGGTCGTTTTCGTAACTCGTTCTTCGCAATTCGTCTTGGGCCAGTTCCATGCTGGTTGTCTGCACTTCCTCCACATGAATGCGATCTCGTAACGCATCCATGATTTGTTCGACGATAGCGTTAAGTTTGGTAAATCGAGTATTCAACATTCTGCGGTTGAACGTCCAAAGCGTCTGTATCTTCTGTAATTTCTCCTGAGCAGTTGCCTCACTCAACAACGTCTGGTTGATTTCCTGGATTCGATCAACGCTGAACCGATAATACACCCGATGTCGATCATACAAAAAATAATAGGCAGGGAATATCAGCATGAAAATCAATGAAAGGATGACGAGGGCCACATTCTTATTGACTTCTGAACGTTGCATCATTTGAACGTACGTTCCTAACGTACTGTCTGCACTGCGTTCGCGGAACAACTGCGTATATGCCTTGTTGTTATAAGCGTACAAGGGCCACTTGTGCAAGGCCAATGCGGCCACGGCACTTTCGTTCCTGATGCCAAGGATGACATTATAATTGGTTGGAATGCTATCGTATAACCATTTGATTTCTGCCGGCAATGCGGTACTGTTTGACATGATGATCATCGTATCTACGCCATGCGGTCTGCATGTTCGGTAATGGCGGTTGAGATAATACAGGCAACTGTCAGCAAACAGCAGGGTTTTCTGATAGGTTCCTTGGATGTTACTGAAGTAAGCACTATCGGCAAAAGCAGTGGCTTGCGGGATGAACTCACCCTGCACCACCTCCGCTTGACCAATCGGATGAGGCGTGTGCGGTGCACTTCCCAACTCGCCTGCTTTCGCGTTCATCAAACACGAACCCACCATGCAAAGCACCGTAATGGTACGCGCCACTCCCTTCGGCAGCCTGAAGGCGAACGTGCTACCCTTGCCTTCTACGCTCTCGGCATGAATAGAACATACATTGAATATCTTACTGGTCTTACGATATCTATCGATGATGCCCTTGCAATTCATCAACCCGAATCCGTTGCTGATGCGATGCTGCGGAGGGTTGCCGTCAACATTTTCGAGCGTGTGGTCAACGATGGGCTTGTTGACAAACAGGTGTTCAATTTGTTGTTCAGACATGCCAATGCCCGTATCTTCTACCCTAATCTCCACATAGTCGTCACCCTCCTTACTGTCTATCCGCACCTGTCCGCCAGAGGGCGTGAACTTCTTTGCATTGTCAGCCAAGGTATTTAGCATGAACACGGTGAGCGTCTTGTCGGCCTTGACCACAGCTTGGGTGGGCATTACCTGCAAATCAATACCTTTGATGGAGAAACTCATTCGGCTGCGCGACAACAAATTAAAAACATCTTGCAACGGAAAACTTTCAATCTTCAAGCTCAACACACCTTGCCGCAACTGTATCCAATGGGTCAAGATGCTGTTATAATCATTAATCTGCTCGGCTAACTCCGCGATATAGGTATATCGGTCATCCCTGATGGACTTCGCCTCGGTCTTTTTGGTGAGTTGATGTATTTCGTGCAACATCCGATCAATCAAAGGAATGATGCTGTTGACAAGCGACACTTTGGTTCGTTGTTCGAGGTTACGCTTCTTATTCTTGGAAACGTGCAGTTGCTGCAAATGCTTTTCTTCCTCGATCTCTTCATATTTCTCTTGGTTTTCCTCGAGTGCCTCTTCATTGTCATGTTTCCATTTTTCCAAAGGTTCCATGAGTTTTGTCAGCGTAGAAGCCTGTCGGTCGTTCTTCTTTCGCATGTAGTAGAAGATAAACAACAACAAACAAACCACGACGATGGTGATGATGATGGCCAGAATCATGCGATTCAACTGCTGGGATGACAAATTCAACTGTTCAGCACGGGCCTCCAACTGCCGGTCCTGTCTGGTTCCTTCCTGTATGTCGAGGTATAAATTTCGGTTGTAATCGCTGTTCTGCTTGTCGTCTATGGCCGAGTAAGCCAATGACAATTGCTCTCGGATAGATGCCACCAGGTCGGGGGCTTGGTTGATAGCATGGTTGGTTTCCAATGCGTTGTGCAGACAAATCAAGGCCGACTTGTAATCTTTCAACTCCCAATAACACTCTGCAAGCGTTCGGTACGATCCGGCAACTTGATAAACGTCGCCATATTGAATGAATGTTTTTAACGAGCGTTGCGCCAAATTACCGGCTAACAACGAATCGGGCATGTCGTACGGATTGATGAATTGCATGGAGGGCAAATTGTCGCGAATCAACTTGTCTCGGTACTTTTTTCTCTGCAAATGCTCGCTCATGGCCTGCATTGAGTTGGCCTCCCAATAGGGATAATGATGCTGCTTGGCCAGCACATAGCATCGTGTAAGATACTCAAACTCGGCTTGGTTGATTTCCTCACGCGTGCCATCGAGGATGATGCCGCCCGCACCAACGTTATACAGGAAATTCAACAGTTGGGAGGTGTCTCGAGCTATCTCGCCATTGACATCAATTTGGTTGATGGCATCGATTGACAAATCTTCCAAACCCACATAATAAAAATAGGTGGAGGTGGTGAGATAAAATTCGCTTTTGGCATAAATCATTCGGCGTTTTTGGTGTTCATCCAAACTGTTGTACTCCTCCTCTATCCGATGCAGACGCCTCATGGCACTCTCCCGATAAACATAAAAATCCTTGTTTTTGGAGCAACGTTGGCAAAGCCGCATCAACTGAACATCTGCCACTAACAATTCTATTTGATTGTTGGTCGATTTGCGTACTTCAGACAGCAGCGAATCTGCCTTACCATATTCCATCCTTGCTATATGGACGAACGCCAGATGGTTGAGGGCTTCGGCATAGCCATCACCATGTTTGCCAGCCAGTTGCATCGCCCGATTGGCATAAAGCGACGTACTATCCAAATTGCGGTAGCGATACTGGTACGCTCTTTCGTTCAGAGCCACCACGTCGTCACCATGAGGGTCTGAGCAAGCTATCGCACACAAGAGAACGACAAGTGTGAGCAATACCGAATAGATGCGTTTGGTTGTTTCTTGATGACACATGCTTAGGCTGGCAAATAATCTGTCGCACAAAGATAACCATTTGCTGTTTGAAAATGAAGAAAATCGAAGGAAAATGTTGATTATGCTTAAAATATGCAACTGTGCCTTCGCACAATACAACTATTCTTTGTAATTTTGCATCAATTAGACTGCGCCTCAACAAAGTAAGTAAACTTACGTTATGTTCGGCTTACACGATGATTGCACATATTTTAAATGTGATATGACAGAAAAAATCAGAATCAAGGATATCGCCCAGCGGGCTGGCGTTTCGGTTGGAACGGTAGACAGGGTTTTGCACGGACGCCCCAACGTTTCTCCCTCAGCGCGTGAGAAGGTGGAGAAAGCACTCTCGGAGATGAATTATCAACCCAACGTGTATGCCAGTGCCTTGGCGTACAACAAGTCATACACCTTCTATCTCGTCATCCCACAACATGAATCTGAAACTTACTGGGAGGAAATTGAAGAAGGTGCAAAGAAAGCCGTAGAAACCAGACGTGACTTCAATCTCGAGACGAAAACGCTCTATTACGAGCGGCTTAAAGAAGAGTCGTTCAAAAAGGTGGCAGCCACCTGTTTGCAAGAGAAGCCCGACGGAGTAGTCATCGTTCCGGCAACGCTCAACTTGACAAGAGCGTTCACAGATCAATTGCACGAATTGAACATCCCCTTCGTCTTGCTCGACTCGTACATGCCCGAGCTGAATCCACTCTCCTTCTTCGGACAAGATTCCTTCAAAAGCGGCTACTTCTCGGCAAGGATTCTGATGATGGTAGCCCAGCAAGAGAAACAAATCGTGCTGATGAAGCGCATCAAGGGCGGAAAGGTGACCAGCAAACAGCAGGAAAACCGTGAGGTAGGATTCAGACATTACATGTCAGAACACTTTCCCGAGATTGAAATCATCGAGTTGGGCTTGCCCATGAAGACCACCAAAAAAGATTATGACTTGAGGTTAGAAAAGTTCTTCAATGAGCATCCTCAAATACATCATTGCATCACCTTTGGCTCCAAAGCACACATCATGGGCGACTTTCTGTTAAGAACCAACAGAAGAAGCACCCAAATCATGGGATATGACATGGTGGGTAAAAACGCCGAATGCCTCAGACAGGGCAGCGTGTCATTCCTAGTCGCTCAACATGCCTACCAGCAAGGCTACTGTTGCATTGACACGTTGTTCAAAGCCATCGTACTGAAAAAGAAGGTTGAACCCGTAAACTACATGCCGATTGAATTGTTGACGAAAGAAAACATGGATTTTTATCGTCGCACGCAATTGTAAAAAAAGGAAATCAGCCCATGCCCATCAGCAACGGCCGCGTTGACCTACAGCTACCGTGGACGCGCCCTGGGGCGACATCAATTAGGTTTCATTCACACGTCATCAAATATGGATATCATCAAACGTAATTTCTTTCGGTTGCTGCGCTCTGGAGCACTCAATGAGTATGTTACGTTAGAGCCCATGACAACCTTCAAATGGAACCGACTGTTTCAGATGGCAGCATCTCAAAACGTGGTATCCATCGCATTGAAAGGCATCAAGAACCATCAGTATGATACTAACATCCACATTCCACAAAAGCTCATTCTTGATTTGCAGGAGATGACTGACAAGGATGAGCAGGAATGGTTTACCAACCCACATCTCAGCAATCCCACGTTAAACAAGCGTTTAAAAAAAATCAAACACGATGAGCGTCATGCAATTGACACTTCCATGGAAACACTTCAACTGCTTGACATCATTATCTTTAACGTCAACCACATATTAGCCAAAGGCATCTCCGTCAGAGGCATCATCGAACTGGGTAGCTACTTAAGAACCAGAGGTGACAAGGTTGATTTTGTCAAACTTGAAACCTGGCTCTCCAAACTTCACCTACAGCGCATGGCACAACTGCAGGGAAGCATCTTGATTGTTGTTTTCAATTTTGAACAAGACGAAATTCCATTTGTAGAGAATGTAGAACGCGACGCCTATCCTCTGATTTTAAGAACCCTGACCCATACAGAAATCGATACGACAAAGGAATGGCATTTCAGAGAAGGCAAAGCAGGATTTGTGCAAAACAACAACAAAGTGCTTAGGCGTAATCTCAGGCGCAGTATGAGATACATTAACTACTCCCCTATCGAAACCTCCAGTCACTTCATCGCAAACTTAGTTCGAAGTTTGTCCGAAATCGAAGAATGATTAGCTTCTTCTTGAAAATTCAGATAAGAAATAAATGAAAGGAGCAAATACATTCGACTATGATTGTTTAATGGAGTTCGACAATTATCACTCCATGTTTTTTCCCTCCATATACAAAGTTAAGATTACCAGTATTAAATAACGTTTTAATGGGTAACGTGTCTTTTGGATTATCAACATATATGATATTGATAATTCTATAGGTCTCTTTGTGAGAGTATGTCCACCTTCCTATTTTTTCTTTTAAAAGATTTCTACTTACTTCAGGAATCTTTAAATCAAATTTGACGGTTAAAGTATCTTTAGGATGTATCGATGGCTCTGCATCCAAGTGTGCTTTTACAAGTGTAAGCCAAGAACTGTCCTCAAGAACCTGTATCTGGTATTCTTTTTTCAGTCTAATAGGTTTATTTGATTTATTATGCATCCATAATGATAATTCCTTTCCTATTGTTTTGTCTACATGGCTCCTCACTACAATAGAGTCATCATACTTTGTGGAAATACTATCCTTTTGAGAATTTCCCGAAAGACTTTCTTTTTTAACCGTATTTGTAGTACAACTATAAATTACAAATAGCAATATTAACAGGAGAATCATCTTTATGTTCTTATTCATAATTTTCTATTGAATTGTCTTATCAAACTTACCGCTACAATGTCTAGCAACTATTCTTCGATGGTATAACTTCTTAATGCGAATTTCATCCCATGAATATTATTTTGCATCTTTCCATTTAATCAAAAAGAAATAGCAGGTGTCGGTGTTGTTGAACAGATAACGGATAGGATGCTGCCTAAATTGTCCATGTAGGCAAAGTGATATTGCGTGTTTCATAATCATCTATAACGTTTTAAGCCGTGTTTCAACTCTACTCGCAAAGTGTCATTGGTTATTCGTTGGCCATTAATTGTGATGAAGTCTGATGGCAGGATAGACAACACCAATGGATTTACTATGCCAAGGGATATATCTTTACGTTCAAATCCTAAAAGAATAGAGAGATACTCTTCCTTTCGCAGTTTATACGTGCGAACACCCTTAAGAGGCAAGTAGTTATGAATCACTAAATTATCATCATTAGTCTGCAATTTAAGGGAGTCGTAATTCACAGTACACTCACCTTTCATATAATAATCTAAATAATAACTGCCCTGATAATACATACAATTAATCCGTATCGTACCCATATCTGTCTTTATACAGATAAACGGATGGGACTGTCCTTCGAATGTTAGATTATGCCATATATCGCAAGAACATAAAAAATAAGGTAATATTAAAACAAACAAACAATGTTTTAATTTATTACCATACAGAACGCGTATCCCACCATGGATAATAGTTGACAAAATCTTCATAATAATTCCTTTCATCGACAAAGTTTCCTTTTAATAGTAATGCGTTCATGCCTTGAAATCCATCATTCGCAAAAAACAAATCATTTAATGCACGTGACAGTCAAAGCTGATGAGAGCAACAAACAGCAGTTCCTACAGGACTCATAAGAAGCGTCCCTCATCACATGTCATCAAGTGTAATGGGAATTTCTATCGGGGTGATTTTCACTTTCTTTTTCGCCCAACGTTCAGCCTTTTTAGCCGACTTCTCCGACAATCGGCCATTGAGGTATTGCTCGATGATGAGAGAGGCCATTGGTGCTGCCAAATCAGCACCGAAACCACCATTCTCAACATATACGCTCACAGCGATGCGAGGCAAATCTTTTGGGGCGAAACCCATGAAGGTAGAATGGTCATCCCCTTTGTTTTCAGCGGTTCCGGTTTTGCCACATATCTCATATTGATGAGCGTTGATGGCGTGTGCCGTGCCTCCTTTGACGGCTGCTCGCATGCCTTTGATGACAACGTCAATGGCCTCGGGAGTGGCCATGCAGTGGTGTCGCGTGGTGTCAACGGCATGTCCGGAGGCGTTTTCGTGAATATAAGGAGTGATGTAATAACCGCGATTACCAACCAGTGCAGCCAAATTGCAAAGTTGTAAGGGCGTGGTTTTTACTTCCCCCTGCCCCATGCCTACCCACATAATGGTTGTTCCGTTCCATTTCCTGTGCAGGTTTTGCAGATAAGCCGAATCGGGAATCAATCCACGGTCTTCATTTTCCAAATCAATGCCAAGCGGCACGCCCAGTCCCATGCTGTGCATGTAGTCGGCCCACCGATTGATGGCGGCGGAAGGTGATGCATACAGCTGGCGGTTGTCGATTGTTTCTTGGAACGATTTGCAAAAGAATGCGTTACACGATTGTCCAATGGCTTGAATCATTGCCAGCGGCGAACGATGTGGATGACAGCCAATACGAATGCCATTGAACGAGAAGCCGCGTTGACAAGCATACGTCTTTTTCGTGTCTATGGCTCCTTCTGACAGCATGAACAAAGCCTGAGCCACCTTGAAAGTAGATCCGGGCGAATAAGATGTGGATATGGCACGATTGACGCCATCGTCCAATTTGTCGTTACTAACCAGCGCCAGCACTCGCCCCGTAGCTGGCTCGATGGCCACAATACTGCCCTGCTTGTTTTGCAACAGGCGTTTCGCCAGGCGCTGTAGCGATTGGTCTATCGTCAGCTGTCCCTCACTTGGACTCGCTTGGGTAAACCCATGGAGGGGAAAAACAACCATGAAAAAAGCGAAAAGTATCTGGAAAATAGTTCGTATCATCGTTTAGTTCAACTCGTTGAATTTTCAGGCAAAGATAATAAAAATTATCGACCGCCGCAGCAATTTTTCTTAAAATGCAAGCGCTACATCAAACCTTCCTCATCTGGCGAAAGCGGCACGATTACGGCATCCGCCCAGAGAGGAATCTCCATGATATTAAAGTGCCGGTTTAAAGTCATTGACTTTACGCCTCATAGTCAATGACTTTAACGCCTAAACTCCATGACTTTGGCATACAAACGCCATGAGTTTGAAAAGGCTTCATAACACAATGACTATCAGCATCTTATTTCAGGGAACATTTACTCTAAAAAGAAGTAATACCCATCAATCATCAGCAGCGTATTTTTCGTGGCAAAACAGAACCGTTTTCAGCACTGGCTCATGATGCAGATGAATCATTTGCGTTTTTTTTAAGCTGTCCGGTTCTTTTTTCAAAAAATAAAATTGTACCTTTGCTTCTGCTAATGGATAGGTCGCTATCTTTTCCAGTAATGCGGCCTGCCCTGCCCTAACTAAACTTTAACTTAACGATATGCTCATGAAAAGATCTGCAATGCTCTCCGTGCTGCTTGCTTTCTTCACATACCAAGCTTGGGCCACAGAGAATCTTACGCAATATGTAAACCCATTTTTGGGTACGGCCACCCTATGGACCCAACAAGACCTTCAATACGAGAGGAAACGAGAAACCCGCACATGGGGCGGCGAAACTTTCCCTGGTTCGTCATTGCCACATGCCATGGTACAACTCACACCGGTAACCATGTATCGAAGCGGCGCCGGCTATCAATATGAAGACAAACAGATTTATGGATTTGCACACACCTGTAAAGGCCACTGGAATTTGCTGCATCTGCCCTTATTGCCGACGAATGCAGAACGGGTGAACGCCGACGACTTTGCATCACCCTTCTCGCATCTTAACGAGAGCGCCCATCCAGGCTACTATCAAGTGTACCTCGAACGCTATGGAATCAATGCAGAATTAACCTCTACCCTGCGATGCGGCTACCACAAATACACGTTCAAACCGGGAGACCGGAAGCGGCTGATTGCCGACATGACGCGCACCAACAACCACGTTCGCGAGTGGGCAATCGAAAAGGTGGGTGAGCATTCGTTCTCTGGCTATCAGCATGCGGATGGCAAAATATATTTCTATGCCATATCCAATTATGCAGTCGACCACATCGGACAGTTGCAAGGAAGAGGGCACACCGTTTCGGTAGTTGACTTTAAGAATTCGACCACCCAGCAGCCTTTGGAACTCAAAATAGGCTTTTCGTTTGTAAGCGTAGCAGGTGCCAAAGCCAATTTGGAAGCCGAAATGCGACAAAAAGATTTCGCGCAAGTGAGGAATGAGGCCGACCAGACCTGGGAGGCACTGCTCACTAAGATTCAGGTGACAGGCGGTACGAAGCGGCAAAAACAATTGTTCTACTCCTGTCTGTACCGCTCATGCTTATGGCCTTGCCTTAGAAGCGACGTGAACAAAGACTATACAGATGCACGAGGAAACACGGTAAACAATGGATTTCACTACTACACCAACCCTTCATTTTGGGACGATTATCGCAACAAGCTGGTGCTGATTGGACTGATAGAGCCGGAGATTACCGTCGACATCTTGCGTTCGCTCATTGACGAAGGCGAGAAGCGCAACGGTTACATGCCCACTTTCTTCCATGGTGACCACGCCTCGACCTTTGTTGCCGGTAGTTATCGACGGGGCTTACGCGGATTTGACCTCAATCGTGCTTATCAGCTTATCTTGAAAAACGCCACGGTGCCAGGCAGAGGTGGAAGACCTTATCTGGATGAATACCTCAAACAAGGATTGATTGCAGAGAAGGACACAACTCAGGTTCCTTATTACGACGAATACAAGGCGGCCGTCACCAAGACCTTGGAATATGCGTACGATGACTATGCAACGGCGCAGGTGGCTAAAATACTGGGTGACACCAAGAACTACAAACTGCTGATGAAGCATTCACAAAATTACAAGAATGTATTCGACCCATCCACGGGGTTCTTTAGAGGAAGGATTGCCGACGGCTCATTCATCAAGGAGTTTGACCCTTATTATCCATACTTCGCGTACATGTATCGTGAATCCAATGCATGGAACAACCTGTTTTTCGCGCCTCACGACATACCGGGCATCATCCGTTTGTATCCTAACAAGAAAACAATAGAAAAGAAGTTGGACAAGATGTTTTCGGAACCATGGCGGGGATACGAAGTTGAGAATCTTACTGGCTTTATCGGTAACTATTGCCATGGCAACCAACCTGGACACAGCATACCCTACATGTACTATTTTGTGGGACGTCAAGACAAGGCACAGTGTGTTTTAGACAGCATCATGAACCACTATTACGATATGGGTGAAGACCGTTTGGCCTTGGCCGGCATGGATGATGCGGGGGAAATGTCCTCCTGGTTTGTCTTCAATGCAATGGGGCTCTACACCCTATCGCCAGCCAACCCCGAATACATTGTAACCGTACCTTTGTTCGACCAAGTAAAATTTACATTAAACAACGGCAAGACGTTCACCATACGCAAGCAGGGAAAAGGCAATAAAATCAAACGCATTCAATATGGCGGTAAACGATTGAAAGGATGGTTTATTCAAGATGCAGCCCTTCAACAAGGTCGTGAACTAACGATAATGACTACACCTGGAGATTGTCAAAAATAAAAGTTAAATATCAATTATCTATCAAATTACAAACATGAAACATGCATTATTAACATTACTTTTGCTGATTTCGGTAAGCCTGTCAGCAAAAACCATTAGAGTGTTGGCCATAGGAAACAGTTTTTCCGAAGACGCCGTAGAACAGTATCTTTACGAACTTTGCGCCGAGAACGGTGACCAACTGATTATCGGAAATGCCTACCGAGGCGGACAAGGGCTTGAGTCGCACTGGAAAGTAGTGGTGAACCAAGAGCCGGCTTTCAGCTACAGGAAGATTGTAAAAGGCAAAAAGACAACATCAGAGAAGCGCACGCTTACCTCCATCGTCATTGATGAAGAGTGGGATATCATCACCTTTCAGCAAGTAAGTCAGGACGCTGGTTTGTATCGCACCTACGAACCTTTTCAAACAAACCTCATCCGATACGTCAAGGCGATTGCAACGAACAAGAATCCGCGCATAGGTTTTCACATGACATGGGCCTATCCACAATATTCAAAACACGGAGGATTCAAGAGTTACAACAATGACCAAATGACCATGTACAACGCCATTCGGGATGCCGTTCGTCAAAACTTGGAGCATCATCCTGACATCCATTTCGTCATTCCTTCTGGTACAGCTGTCCAAAACGCCCGCGCTACCTATCTTGGCGATCACCTCAACCGCGACGGTTTTCACTTGGATTTGGGCTTAGGTCGCTACATCGCCGCATGCACATGGGCAGAAGCACTGACGGGGAAAAGCTGTGTAGGTAAGAAGTTCCGCCCCGCAAAAGTAACGGCCAAGGATGCGTTGACGGCACAAAAAGCCGCTCATGCAGCTGTTAAAACCCCGTACAAGTTGGCAGAATAGCAACGACTGGCTGGTGTAATTTATCAGCCAGTTGCACCAAAATTGTAGATAAAAATGATTACCTTTGCACCCAAATCATAAATAGTTAAGGTAAAGAACATGATAACAGTTTCAAATCTTGCCATCCAATTCGGCAAGAGAGTACTCTACAAGGACGTCAACATCAAATTCACGCGCGGAAACATCTATGGGATTATAGGTGCCAACGGTGCAGGGAAATCAACATTATTGAAAGCCATCAGCGGCGAATTAGAGCCAAACAAAGGGACCATTGAGCTGGGACCGGGTGAGCGTTTGTCGGTACTCGAACAAGATCACTTTAAATATGATGAATTCAAGGTGATGGACACCGTGTTGATGGGGCACGAGCCTTTGTGGAACAACATGAAAGAGCGCGAAGCCCTTTACGGCAAAGCCGAGATGACGGAAGAAGATGGGAATCGCGCAGCAGATTTGGAACTGAAGTTCGCAGAAATGAACGGATGGGAAGCTGAGAGCAATGCAGCCCAGCTCTTGCAGAATCTTGGCATCAAAGAAGACTTGCATAACAAGCAGATGGCAGAGCTTTCGAACAACGAGAAAGTGCGCGTCATGCTGGCAAGAGCCTTGTTTGGCAATCCGGAAAACTTATTGCTTGACGAGCCTACCAACGACTTGGACCTCGACTCGGTGCAGTGGTTGGAAGAGTATTTGAGTAATGTTGAGCAAACGGTGTTGGTGGTTAGTCACGACCGTCACTTCCTGGATGCCGTCAGCACACAGACTGTCGACATCGATTTTGGCAAAGTAACGGTATTCTCTGGTAACTATTCGTTCTGGTATGAAAGTTCTCAGCTGGCATTGCGTCAGGCTCAGAACCAAAAGATGAAAGCCGAAGAGAAGCGCAAGCAGCTGGAAGAGTTTATCAGACGGTTCTCTGCCAATGTGGCAAAAAGTAAGCAAACAACCTCTCGTAAGAAGATGTTGGAACGACTGAATGTGGAGGAAATTCGTCCGTCGAGCAGAAAATATCCTGGAATTATCTTCCAAATGGATCGAGAACCAGGCAATCAAATTCTGGAAGTTGAAGGACTCAAGGCGGTAGACACCGATGGAACGGTTCTCTTTGACAACGTCAGCTTTAATGTTGAGAAAGATGAGAAGATTGTTTTCTTGAGCCATAACCCGAAAGCCATGACGGCGCTCTTCGAAATCATCAACGGCAATCGACAGGCTGATGCGGGTACGTACAAATGGGGTGTGACCATCACCACCGCCTATCTCCCACTCGACAACGCCGAATATTTCAACTCAAAGCTAAATCTTGTGGACTGGCTCAGCCAGTTTGGGACGGGCAACGAGGTGGTCATGAAAGGCTATTTAGGACGCATGCTGTTCTCAGGTGAGGAAGTATTGAAAGAGGTCAACGTACTGTCAGGAGGCGAAAAAATGCGCTGCATGATTGCTCGCATGCAACTGAAAAATGCCAACTGCCTGATATTAGACACACCAACCAACCACCTGGACTTGGAGAGTATCCAGGCGTTTAACAACAACCTCGTATCGTTTAAGGGCAACATTCTGTTCTCTAGTCATGACCATGAATTCATTCAGACAGTAGCCAATCGCATCATCGAATTGACACCGAGTGGCACTATAGACAAACTAATGGAATACGACGAGTATATCTACGATGAGCAAATCAAAGAACTGAAAGAAAAGATGTATAATGCTTGAGAAAGAATGGTGTGCTTTCTATAGCAGTATCTCACAAAGACAAAACAGCTTGACAAGTAATTGAAACTTGGCAAGCTTTTTGCTATGATATAACAGAAGAATTATCAATTATTAGGAAAATGAGCAATAAAAATAAATTGAAGCACCAAGCGAAAGAAGACATTCTCAAAAATCAAGAAGGTGATGTAGACACACAAGCTACAGTAGACAATGAAGCGAACGCCGAAGTTTCTGAGGAACAGAAAGAAACTGAAGAAGTAGAAGATACTTCAGAAACTAAAGAAAATCCGCTTCAGAAGGCACAAGCCGAGCTTGATGAACTGAAAGACAAATATCTGCGCACTGTTGCAGAGTTCGAAAATTACAAAAAGCGCACGCAAAAAGAGAAAGCTGAATTGATTTTCAATGGTAGCGAAAAAACGGTTTCGGCCATTCTGCCCATCCTTGATGACATGGAAAGAGCAGCAGCAAATTCAGCAAACACAGAGGATATCCAGGCATTGGAAGAGGGTTGGGAGTTGATTTTCAAGAAACTTCAAACCACATTAGAGGGCTTGGGCGTCAAGAAAATCGAGACAAAGGACAAAGATTTTGATGTAGATTTTCATGAGGCCGTTGCCATGGTTCCTGGTGTGGAAGAAGACAAAAAAGGAAAAGTAGTTGACTGCGTACAAACAGGATACACCCTAAACGAAAAGGTCATCAGACATGCTAAAGTGGCTGTAGGCCAGTAAACGAGCAATAGTGTGTATAAGTGTGCGTATATATAGGATTAAATAAATGGCAAAACGTGATTACTATGAAGTGCTTGGCATTGACAAGAACGCTTCAGAAGACGAAATAAAGAAAGCTTACCGCAAACTAGCTATCAAATATCACCCCGACCGCAACCCCGACAGCAAGGAAGCTGAAGAGAAATTCAAGGAAGCAGCCGAGGCCTATGACGTATTGCATGATCCGCAAAAGAGACAACAGTACGATCAGTTTGGCTTTAACGCTCCTGGTGCAGGGGGCTTTGGAGGATTCGGAGAAACTGGCGGATTCTCCATGGACGACATATTCTCTATGTTCGGTGATGTATTTGGCGGACATGGAGGTTTTGGTGGTTTCAGTGGATTTGGTGGCGAAGGCAGTAGACAACGACCTCAATACAGAGGTTCAGACCTGCGACTGAAAGTGAAACTCTCGCTGCAAGAAATTGCGACTGGAGTTACCAAAAAGTTCAAAGTAAAAAAGGATGTTACCTGTACGCACTGTCATGGTAGCGGTGCAGAAAACGGAAGTAAGTCAGAGACCTGCCCTACCTGTCACGGAAGTGGCGTTGTAGTCAAGACGGTAAGAACCATGCTGGGCATGATGCAAACACAAACAGAATGCCCAACCTGTCACGGAGAAGGCACCGTCATCAAAGACAAATGCCATCAGTGTCATGGTACCGGAGTGGTTAAAGGCGAGGAAATCGTTGAGATTAAAATACCGGCAGGCGTGGCAGAAGGTATGGTTGTGAACGTTCCGGGCAAGGGTAACGCAGGCCAACGAAACGGTATCAGCGGGAATATCCAGGTGTACATCGAAGAAGAGGAAAACGATACTTTCATTCGTGATGGTCAGGACATCGTTTACAATCTGCTGCTCGACTTCCCAACTGCGGCCCTCGGAGGAGACGTAGAGATACCTACACTGGAAGGAACGCGGGTTAGAATCAAGATTGATGCCGGCACACAACCCGGGAAGACATTGCGTCTGAGAGGCAAAGGACTGCCCGCCGTGCAAGGATATGGCAGCGGAAAAGGTGACTTGGTGGTGCACATCAGCGTTTTCGTACCAAAGACTTTGAGTCGTGAGGAAAAGAACATACTGGAGAGTTTGCGCAATAATGATAATTTCAAAGGCGACAACGTGACCAAACGGTCTATCTTCAAGAAGTTCAGAAATTATTTTGATTAAGTTAAACTCGCAGTTGATGGCTAGCATCAACTGCATTTTTTTTGGTTTAAGATGACATACGAAGAAACGATTGATTATCTCTTTCACGCAACGCCAGTGTTTGAAAATGTGGGCGCATCGGCCTACAAAGAAGGCTTAACAAACACATTGGCACTGGATGAGCATTTTAATCATCCACACAGACAATATAAGACCATTCATGTAGCAGGCACCAATGGCAAGGGATCATGCTCGCATACACTAGCCTCGATTCTGCAAGCAGAAGGATATAAAGTAGGACTTTACACCTCTCCTCACCTCATTGATTTCAGGGAACGCATACGCGTCAACGGCCAATGTATCGACCAAGAACGCGTGATTAGATTTGTAGAAAAAGAAAGAAGTTTCTTTGAACCCCTTCATCCCTCATTCTTTGAACTGACAACTGCACTGGCATTTACATATTTTGCAGAGCAGAAAATTGATGTTGCGGTTATAGAAGTGGGACTGGGAGGTAGGCTCGATTGCACCAATATCATCACCCCTATCCTATCCATCATTACCAACATCAGTCTGGATCATACACAATTTCTGGGTAACACGCTGCCATTAATCGCCAAAGAAAAAGCCGGTATCATTAAAAACCACATTCCTGTGGTGGTGGGTGAGACAACAGCAGAGACAAAAACGGTGTTCGATGAAGTTGCAAAACAACATGACGCTCCCATTATTTTCGCAGAAGATAACAATGAAATCATCGCCTCCAGGTATGATAGTGCGTTGCAAGAAAGAATCTATAAAACGCAGTCGTTCGGAGAAATTCATGGTGACTTGATGGGAAATTATCAAGACAAAAACGCCAACACCGTCTTGAACGCAGTGAAAGTGCTGAAGAACTACGACCTCATCAAGTTGTCAGACAACAGTATTCGCCAAGGCTTCAAACAGGTTTCGACAACCACTGGACTGCTGGGAAGATGGCAATGCATTCAAAAGTCGCCGGCTACATACTGTGACACGGGACACAATGTTGGCGGTTGGATCTATCTAAGCCAACAATTGGCGCAACAAGATTGCGAGCAAATGAGAATCGTATTCGGTATGGTGGACGATAAAGACCTGTCAACAGTCATGCAAATGTTGCCCCAGAATGCACAATACTACTGGACACAACCTTCATGTCAACGCGCTTTTCCCGTTGAAAAAGTTGCACAATTAGGTCGTGAAAACCATCTCCATGGAAAAGCGTTCCCAACCGTGAAGGATGCATACCAAGCAGCCATGCATGACGCAGATGCGCAGGATTTCATTTTCATCGGTGGAAGTAGTTATGTGGTAGCCGATTTATTGACCTTTCTCAAACAATGATACTTTAATAGATTTTAACACCAAAAGTCAATGTTTTTTTATGACTTAAGTTTGTCATATTCATTTTTTTTCAGTTACTTTGCAAAAGCATCAAGTAACTAAAAACTTATTTTTATGACGAACACAACAGAAACAGAAAACCTCTGTGGATTGAAGTCCAAGGATTTTCAAACCACCATCGACGGAAAAAATACAGATCTTTATATTCTCAAAAATAATGTTGGAAACGAAGTAGCCATCACCAACTACGGTGGTGCCATCGTTGCCATCATGGTTCCTGACAAAGAAGGCAAACTCGCCAACGTCATTCAAGGTCACGACAACATCCAGGACGTCATTGATTCACCTGAACCTTACCTGTCTACTTTGATTGGCCGATATGGTAATCGCATCGCAAAAGGTAAATTTCATTTGCATGGCAAGGAATATAACTTGCCCATCAATAATGGTCCAAATTGCCTTCATGGTGGCAACAAAGGGTTCAATGCCCGAGTTTGGGATGCACTTCAGATGGACGATCAAACCCTGGTTCTTAAATATGTAAGCCCTTATGGCGAAGAAGGCTTTTCAGGAGAATTAAGGACAACGGTTGTGTATTCGTTCAATGATGACAATGAACTGTCGATAGAATACATGTCGACAACCAATAAAAAAACGATTATCAACCTTACCAGCCATGGCTTTTTCTCACTGCCAGGAATCGCAAATCCCACTCCTACAATAGAAAACCAGATTTGCGAAATCAATGCAGATTATTATATTCCAATCGATGACACCTCTATTCCTACGGGTGAAATTCGATTTGTAGAAGGAACACCATTTGACTTCCGTCAGCCTAAGCCCATCGGCCAAGACATAGAGGCAGACGACGTGCAAATTAAAAATGGTGCCGGATATGATCATTGCTTCGTGTTGAACAAGAAAGAAGAAGGTGAACTAAGCTTTGCAGCCAGATTGACAGATCCTAAGAGCGGCCGCATCATGGAAGTGTATACCACCGAACCAGGCGTACAATTGTACACTGACAACTGGGCTGACGGCTATAAAGGGCAGCATGGTGCTACATTCCCACGCCGCAGTGCCGTTTGTTTCGAGGCACAGCATTTCCCTGATTCACCTAATCATCCTTATTTCCCATCAGTGGTATTGAAACCTAACCAAGAATATAAGCAAAAGACTGTTTATAAATTTTATACACAGAAATAACCCAGGAAGAAATATCTAAAATAACTAATAAAAAAATCTTTCAACAAAAAATGGAACAACAGACTAACAAAAATGGCGTCATTGTTGCGATTATCTCAATGATGTTCCTCTTTGCTATGATTTCATTCGTAACCAATCTTGCAGCACCATTCGGAAATATTTGGGGTAAAACCTACTCTTGGGCTGGTATGGTTGGTAACTTAATGAACTTCCTGGCTTATCTTTTCATGGGAATCCCAGCAGGCAAGATGCTCGTGAAATACGGTTACAAGAAAACCGCTCTGATTGCTATCGCAATCGGTTTCATCGGTTTGTTTGTACAGTATTTATCAAGTACGTTTGGCGGAAGCAGTGAGATGTTTAGCGTTCAGGGACAACCAGTTATGCTCAACTTCATCGTCTATTTGTTAGGTGCGTTCATTTGCGGATTCTGTGTTTGTATGTTAAACACGGTGGTGAACCCTATGTTGAACCTTCTTGGCGGAGGCGGTAACCGTGGAAACCAACTCATCCAAACTGGAGGAACATTAAACTCACTCGCAGCAACACTCACCCCGTTCTTTGTTGGTGTGCTCATTGGTCAGGTTACCGACAAGACCAGCATGTCTGACGTTACCCCCTTGCTTTGGGTTGCCATGGGCGTGTTTGCCGTTACCTTCCTCATCATCTCATTCGTAGCTATTCCAGAACCACAGTCAACCGCTCCAGGCGTTAAGTCTGAATACAGTCCATGGAACTTCCGCCACTTTATCCTCGGCGTGATTGCCATTTTCTTCTATGTGGGAATTGAAGTTGGTATTCCAGCTGAATTGAATTTCTACATCACCAAACTTGATTTCCCCGGTGCGGCAGCCGTAGCTGGTGGTATCGTAGCCATCTATTGGTTGCTGATGCTCGTTGGCCGTTTCGTCAGCAGTTTCATCAGTGGTAAAGTATCTTCACGCACACAGATGATTTTCACCTCATCCTTGGCCATCATCCTTTTATTGATTGCCATTGTGCTCCCCGAGAGTTCTGCCGTGTCATTCCGTGGATCTGAAGTACCCATCAAGTGCTTCTTCATCATTTCATGTGGTATCTGTACCTCAATCATGTGGGGCTGTATCTTCAACCTGGCAACAGAAGGTCTGGGTAAATACACGGCCGCAGCGTCAGGTATCTTTATGATGATGGTTGTTGGTGGTGGTGTGATGCCATTCATCCAAGACCAGATTGCAACCAGCCTCAACGATTACATTGCCAGCTACTGGCTTGTTATCGCCATGCTCGCATACCTACTCTACTACGCTCTGGTAGGCTGCAAGAATGTGAACAAAGACATTCCTGTAGAATAATAAGCAACATAAAATGCTGAATGCTTATCCCAGATAAGTACATTCAGCATTTTTTATGATAAAACAATTTTTAGATTATAAACCCCTAAACCCTTTTAATTATGATGGACATAGATTATGTAAGAAGTCGTTTCATCAAGCACTTTGATGGCAAAACAGGAAATATTTATTTCTCACCAGGTCGTATTAATTTAATTGGCGAACATACAGATTATAACGGTGGATTCGTATTTCCAGGCGCAGTAGACAAGGGAATCATGGCTGAAGTTCGCCCCAATGGTACCAATACAGTCATGTGCTACGCAATAGACATGAAAGACCGTGTAGAGTTTAAGGTAGACGATCCCCAAGGTCCCCGAACCAGTTGGGCGCGCTATATCTACGGCATGGTGCAAGAAATGAAGAAACTTGGCGTCGACGTAAAAGGCTTCAACACCGCCTTCGCTGGCGATGTGCCACTTGGTGCCGGCATGTCTTCATCGGCAGCGTTGGAAAGCTGTTTCGCCTTTGCCTTGAATGATTTGTTCGGTGAGAACAAAGTGTCCAAATGGGACATGGCTTTGGCAGGACAAGCTACAGAGCACAAGTATGTTGGCGTTAACTGTGGCATTATGGATCAGTTTGCCAGTGTCTTCGGACAGGAGGGTAAGCTCATGCGCCTCGACTGCCGTAGCCGCGAGTTCGAATACTTCCCATTCAACCCACAGGGCTACAGACTCATGCTCGTCAACTCATGCGTGAAACACGAATTAGTTGGTTCGCCCTACAACGACCGTCGCAAATCCTGCGAGAATGTCGTTAAACATATTGCAGCCAAGTACCCCAATGAGAAGTTTGAAACCCTGCGCGACTGCACATGGGAGCAATTAGAAGCCGTGAAAGCCGAAGTTGGTGAGGAAGATTACAACCGCGCCCGCTTCGTTCTGGGTGAGAAAGACCGTGTGCTGGCTGTATGCGATGCATTGGAAGCCGGCGACTATGAAACGGTTGGCAAGAAGATGTACGAGACCCATGAAGGCCTAAGCAAGGACTATGAGGTATCTTGCGAAGAGCTTGATTTCCTCAATGACGTTGCCAAAGAGAACGGCGTTACAGGCAGTCGTATCATGGGTGGCGGCTTCGGTGGCTGCACCATCAACCTGGTTAAGGATGAAATTCATGACAAGTTCGTGGCCGATGTCACAGAAAAGTATCTTGCTAAATTCGGCAAGAAACCAGAAATCTATGACGTAGTGATCAGCCAGGGCTCTCACAAAGTATGCTAATTGATAGCAAATAAAGATATCTGTTATCAACATTTTGATAACAGGTATCTTTTTGTTTTTTATTCACTCATAACAAATATTACCAATACATTCAAGATGAAACTAACTAAAGGATTAATCATGGGCGCAGCATTTGCCATGGCACTGTTTACGGCCTGCTCGTCCAGTGACAACAGTAAATTAACCGTTTCCGGTCTAGACCCCGCCAAGTTCGACACAACACTCAACGAAAAGCCAGTTAAGCTGTTCGTTTTAAAGAACAGCAATGACATGGAAGTTTGCGTCACAAACTTTGGTGCACGCGTCGTGTCAATCTGCGTACCCAACAAAGCAGGTGTTGCTACCGATGTAGTGTTGGGATATGACAACATTGCGCAGTATGCCGATTCTGTCAATAACGCCAGCGATTTCGGCGCAGCCATTGGTCGTTACGCCAACCGCATCAATCAGGGTCAAATCACAGTTGCAGGAAAGAAGATTCAATTGCCACGCAACAATTTTGGACACTGCCTGCATGGTGGTCCCTCAGGTTGGCAATATTCCGTATACGAAGGTAACCAGCTGAACGATTCAACGCTGCAGCTCGTCTTGCATTCTCCCGACGGTGATAACAACTTCCCCGGCAACGTAACGGCAACAGTTACCTACACGGTAACCAGCGACAACACCTTGGACATGAAGTTTGAGGCCACCACCGACGCAGAAACCGTCATCAACATGACGAACCACTCGTACTTCAACCTCTCTGGCGATCCCTCAAAGGCCGGCACCAACATGGTTCTTTATGTCAATGCCGACAACTACACACCCTGCGACAGTACCTTTATGACAACAGGAGAAATCAAACCTGTTTACGGTACACCCATGGACTTCACCAAGCGTCACGCACTGTATGAAACCATCGGGGACACTACCTTCACACAACTCAAATATGGCAGAGGATATGACCACAACTATGTGCTGAACACCTACAAGGACGGTAAGGGTGACGACACCAAGGTGGCTGCCAGCCTGTACTCTCCCGAGTCGGGCATCTATATGGAAGTGTACACCAACGAACCAGGTATACAGGTTTATTCTGGCAACTTCCTTTCTGGCAGTGTCATCGGCAAAAAGGGCATCGCCTATCCACAGCGTGCCTCAGTTTGTTTGGAGACCCAGAAATTCCCTGATTCTCCAAACAAGAAAGACTGGCCTTCACCTTACCTCAAGCCAGGTGAGAAATATTTCAGTCATGTTGCCTATAAGTTTAGTGTAAGATAAACCTCGCTGCGGCAACAATGTTCCGCATCAACGCTATCAAGTAGGAGATAAACGCCCATCATGGAGGTTTGTCTCCTACTTTTTTCATTACCGCCATCAACAGTTTCCTACTTTCGATATAACATTTTAAGGGTCGGCTCGGTCGTAATCATCTATATCGAAATGGCATCTCTCAAAGAGAATCCATCAAGTACGTATTATTAAAGATTCAGCCGAGAAGGATGCAAAGGAAGTTTAAATGGCAGATTAAAAATATAATTTATGTTATAAAAACACCCTGTATAGACCAGAAAACTTGCACGGATGAAATATTTTACTACCTTTGCATTGTGTTTTTCATGGTATTAGATTATTAAGGTTAATGAAGATTGGTTGTCGTGAGACAATCAATTTTTTTTGATAGTTCACGTTGTCAGGTTACACGGACGAAAGCACGCTTTCGGAAGTCCATCTGTGAAGGCAAAGCATTTGTTTTAAAAGGTAAGACAATAACCTACTTGTCCGCTTATTTCAGAATTTTCTTTCCATCCAAGATGTATATCCCCTTGGGCAGGGCATTGAGTTTGGTTCCCACGAACTGCCCATTGAGATTATAAATTTTAGAAGGCTGATGAGTGTCGGTTTTCGCATCAAGCGGTTTGATACCAGTTTCCTGCTTGTTCGTAGGTCCTATCACCTTTACGTCATCCAAGAAAAAGCGGTTGTAAGGTATAAATTGGATGGTCGTCGCTCCGGTTCCCGTGAAAGGAACCTTGATGGTAGTCCACTTCCCTCTTTCCAATGTAAAGACGCCCAACGGCGAGTCGTTGATGTACACATCCAACGTGTTAACATCTTTTCCAAAAGGTGCAGCCACGAAGATGAGTGTGTCTTTACCGTGCGCAACAAATTCGGGTGACAACACGGTGCCATTTTTTGACGATGTGCCAAACTTCGCACATCGGTCGCCACCGTATGCGGCACCTGATGGCACGTTCCAGCCTTCCATATCCGTCATGAAATCATTCATGCTTCGAGCCACTTGCCCGCTAAACTTGCCGTCATTTCCACCTGTGCCCTTACACTGGTCAAATGTTTCGTGGAATAAAATGCCATCAGAGGGAGTCTGATTCGGTTTTGTCGAGGCTGCAACCACCGTGAAGTGAAAAGATATGGTTCCGTCCTCATTTCTTGTAATCTCATACACGTCCTTATTCATGAAATAGGTTCCCCACCTGTTCGCATTGAACAAACGGGCCGCAGGCTTAGAATTGGCTGTCAGACTGTCATTTGCCTGATACGGATAGGCATCGCCAGCAATCTCTGAGGCACTATAATTTCCCCACATGTCGAGGTAAGCATCCGAATTGTCGGCATGAAAAATGGTACATCGTTGATGATCTTTCTGACTGTTAACAGTATTGTCGGCCCAGGTCTTGGCTTCAAAATCAATATGCAGAATCAGCAATCCTTCTCCGCCAAGTCCTGCATCCCAACCTGTTTTTTGCCTGTTTTCCAACAGGTAATATTCATTTCTATTGTTATCGTTGTAAATAACATAGGCCTCACCCTGTTCACTGAGCGGTTTCATGTTCGTAACGGTGAGGTCGCTGGTTAGTTCTATCGGATTTAACCAACCTAAATAAGTACGTTCATAACTGGTATAACCAGCTGGAACGAAGCCATCAACGTTATAACTTCCTTGATCCATCACATCCCATGAAAACATGCCATAAGCCTCGCCATTGAGCGTGTCGTACATGTCAGGCAGACCCAAGACGTGCGAAAACTCATGACAGATGGTTCCGATACCTTCGATTTGTGTTCGTGAAGACAATTCAGGACCGCAGGCATAAGAATCGATGGTTACCTGATCCAAGTTAAAATCAAAGTTGGATTCAGACAACTCCGCTTGGTGTGGCCACACGCGTTTGGAATCTTGTCCTTCTGTTGAATTTTCCCCTTGACCGGCATACAACACGTACAGCGCATCCACTTTCCCATCGTTGTCCCAATCGTAATCTCGAAAATCCACCTCCGCATCTGCACTCATGCAAGCCTCTTGTATCATTTCTTGTGGTCGGATATCGTAACCTTCACGATCGTTGGCGCCATAATAAGCATAGCTTTTCTTCATTCGTATGGGGCCTACAACATCAAAAGTTAAATCAAATTTCCCTCTGCTCTGCTCGAGGAAATAATCTCTTACACTTCCTTTAAATCCCAATTGGTGCACAAATCCCAACTTATTCGTAATCTGTTGATAAAGTTCTTTTGTATGTTTCTCGTTGAATTTGGCGTCATCAAAATCCACCAAAATCATCAACCCTTTTTTCTTTCCCTCATAGCCAGCATGCTTTTTGCCCAAGGAAACCCGCGTCTTTGCCTGTCTACGAGCGGCTAATCTGCGTCTTTTTGCAGCAGCTTTTCTTGCTAAGGTTGTGAAATCGGCAGGTCGATAAGCTTGAAGTTGTTCGTCAAAAACGTATTTCTGACCATCTTCTGCCTCCATATAATGCAGGTGTTCATCGCCTTTGAACATCGCTCTTACCTCTACTCCACTCGCAAGACGAATGACTATCCACCCGCTCTTTTTGACTGGTATGGCAACAACCCACTGCGTAATCAATATTAATAATAAAATGGAGAATGATCTTTTCATGCCACATTTTCTATTTGATGACAAAAATAATGAAAAGATTTTTAAAATCATTGCAGGCATCCCATATTTGACATCTTGCCCACGAACAAATATCCTGATAGACAACAAGACCGATAAGGATAATTAAAAAAAGTTGAAAGACAGCAAATTCGAGATGCTTGCGCTTTGAGTTATCGCCATAAAAAAAAGAGAGAGATCTTTTTGTTGATACGCTCTCTTTTTATCATGTACAATGACCATGAAGGAAACTGTGCAAAAGAAACTTTCTTATTTCTTTGCGTCAGCCTTTTTCTTTGTGTCGATTGGCTTATAAGCCTTGTTCAAACCAGCAACCACATCCTTGGTGATATCATAGCTCTTGTCGGCATAAAGCAGATTATCTCCTGCCTTGGAAAGGATAAGACTATACTTCTTATCCTTGTTATAGCTTGCCAAGAAGTGCTGAATAGAATCGCGGAGAGCCTTGTTATACTTATCGGTTTCTGTTTGAAACTCATTGCCCAGACGCTGATTGAGCGCCTGTAGATCGGCACTTTGCTTCTGCAATCCAGCCTGAATGGATTCTGCCTGGTCACGAGTATATGCATTTTGTTGAAGCTTCTGCTGGAAGTTTGCAGCTGCTTGCTCCAACTGTTTCTGCTTTCCAGCCAGCGTATTCTGAATGTTTTGACCCTTCTTCTGCAAAATCAAACTATAGTCTTTGCAGAACTTATACTGGGTCATGATGCTGTCTACCTCAACATAGGCAATTTTCATGTCTGTAGGAACAGCAGCCGTTGTACCTTCTGACTTCTTATCAACCTGAGGTTTTGAATTGTCACATGCCGTGAAAGCCAGTGTTGCGAGTGCTGCAACCGCCACCGAACGGATAATCTTTTTCTTCATTTTATATTTTGATATTTAATTGTTTACCTATTATTTTGTCTCATGACCTGGGCAAAATGCTGCCCATGACATCCATTTCAAAACGCCTTGTTCTGCATTCTTGCCTCTTTGTCTTGATCTACCACACAATGAATGCCACGCTCTTTCATAGCGTCACTGTCATGTATGTGCATGGAATCGAACTTTCCATTCTTCTGAAAAATCAATTTCACAGCCATCAATGCAATACATATTGCAATTATTAACATGCTAAGAAGTAATGTTTTCAACATTTCTTATTATATTTGCAGTGTCACTTTGTCATTTCAATTTGGCAAAGGTAGTGCAAATAGAGCAATATACAAAATAAAATAAGAAAAAATAGTATGGAAAAGAAAGACTTACAACCAGCTAGCGTCTTCAAGCAGTTCGCCAAAATTAACGAGATACCACGCCCTTCCAAGCGTGAGGAAAAGATGATAGAATACCTCAAAGAGTTTGGCAAGAGCCATCAACTGGAAACGTCAGTAGATGAAACAGGCAACGTGATAATCCGCAAACCAGCCACCAAAGGCTACGAGGATCGTGCTACGGTGATACTCCAGAGCCACATGGACATGGTGTGTGACAAACTTGTGGACGTTGAGTTCGATTTCGATAAGGATGCCATTCAGACCTACATTGATGGCGAATGGCTCACCGCCAAGGGCACAACGCTCGGTGCAGACGATGGTATCGGCGTGGCCATGGAATTGGCTGTACTCGAAAGTGACGACATTGAACACGGTCCGATAGAATGTGTTTTCACCGTTGATGAAGAGACACAACTAACGGGAGCGTTGGGGATGAAAGCCGGATTCATGACGGGTGACTATCTCATCAACTTAGATTCTGAAGACGAAGGCAAAATATATGTAAGTTGTGCGGGTGGCCGCAGCACCATTGCCACCTTCGATTACAAGGCAGAAGAGGCTCCAAAGGACCACTTCTTCATGCAAATCTCACTGAAAGGCTTGGTGGGTGGTCACTCTGGTGACGACATCAACAAGAAGCGCGCCAATGCCATCAAGGTTTTAACGAGATTTCTTTTCAATGAACAAGAGAAGTTTGATTTGCGCTTAGCAAGCTTTAATAGCGGCAAATTGCACAACGCCATCCCGCGTGATGGAAAGGTTGTGTTTGCCGTTCCCAATGATGCGAAAGAGCAAGTGCGTGCCGATTGGAATGTTTTCCAGCATGACGTGATGCAAGAGTTTCATGTTACAGATACCGACATGGTGTTCAACATGGAAAGTACCGAGCCTCAACAGGTGCTGCCAAAGGACGTAAGCAGCAAACTGATACTGGCTCTGCAAGCCGTTGACAATGGCATCTTTGCCATATGCCAAGATGAGTTGTTGGCCAATATGGTTGAAACATCAAGCAACGTGGCAGCGGTGAAGACCATGGATGGCAAGGTTGAAATCTTGTCATCGCAACGCAGCAACGTGATGAGCAATTTAGACAACATGTGTAACACCGTGAAGGCTGTTTACCAATTGGCAGGCGCAAAGGTGGAACAAACCGATGGCTATCCAGCTTGGAACATGAACCCAGACAGCAAATTAGTCAAACTGACGGTCGAGACTTACAAGAAATTGTTCAACAAGGAGCCAGAAGTATTGGGCATTCATGCAGGACTTGAGTGCGGATTGTTCTCTGAACGTTATCCCCATATCGACATGGTTAGCTTCGGACCCACACTTCGTTTCGTTCATACACCCGATGAACGTTTGCACATCCCTACCGTACAAATGGTTTGGGATCACCTTCTTGAGATATTGAAGAACATCCCTGTGCGCAAATAGTGCACGCAAATAGCGAAAATGGATTCATGGTTTCAACCGATACCGTGAATCCATTTTTCATGCTCTTTACATTCCTCTTTACCAAAAAGTAAAAGACATTAAACTAAGTTTACACCCCTCTCTACCCTCATTCTTCGAAGAATTTCAGTATTGGCGTCATGAAGGGAGTGATGTCGCGCGGGTGAGAACGATTGTAATAGTCAATCCTTGTGGTCGACCAAGCCACATAAAGCCGTTTCTTAGCCCGCGTCATGGCTACATAAAATTTACGCTTGTCTTCGGCCAACAGCCGTTCGTTGTTTTGATTGTAGAAGTTGGGATAGCGTCCGTCAACGGCATCAAAGATGATGACATTGTCAAATTCCAGTCCTTTTGCCTTGTGAACGGTTGTCACAAAGATGCGCTCTTGCAGCGTTTGACTGTTGCACAAGTCGGCCTCTTTCAACGTGTTTATTTCCGTGACGTAGGCCCACAGCTGCTCCACCAACGATGGTGACGCTGCTTGGTCAATGATGTCATCGGTGAGAAACTGCGTGACATAATGCAACTTATCTTGCGGTTCCAACAGTTTCTCGCTACAAAGAAACGCATAGAAGCGTTGCACTTCATGCACCAACACAGGCTCATCGCCAGGTTTTTCTCGCTGATACAGCCGCTGTTTGGCCGCATTGTATATGTCTAAATAGTTTTTTCGCAACACCTCTGCCCGCTTCTTGAACCGCGGATGGCGTATCCATTCCAACTGAGAAGGCACCATGAGCTTGGCTTTTCCATAGCAATGGCGCACCACATTGCAGGTTGCATCAACGTCGGCATCGGCCAAATGGGCGTTTTCTCCTTCCAAATGCAACACCGAGAGCAAGTGCTTGAGTTTGTACTCACGCAGGTTTGGTTCCAACAACCGAACGAGTTTGAGCGAATCCAGATAGCGTGGACACTGCTCTTTCAACGATATGGCGGGCAAATAGCGTTGAAGATTGAAATCCAGAATATGATAGTCGTAGTCGGCATTATGTCCCAAAAGCATGCTGTCGCCCACGTATTCCATGAACATCTGCAATCCTTCAGCATGACTATGCAGCACATGTCGCTGCATTTCAGCAATCAATGGATTTTCAATCTCTCCCAGTCGTTGCGGGATATCACGGTCGGTTTCCATAAAAACGACAAACGACGAGCCGGGAACCACTTTCCCTTGCCGCATCCTGACAGCTGCAATCTGCACGATGTCGTCCTCAAAAACGTTCAGTCCGGTGGTCTCTGTGTCGAACACCACAATATCCTGCTGCTCATAACACTTTACAAATTCCTGCACATAACTGCTCTCTGGATATATCAGAAGGTCGGTTGGCAGCATCGCCCTGTCCAACAATCCTCGCACAAAGCCACGCGCCGCCGCATTGCTCTCAAAGACATGCAGCCCCATGAACAATCGTGACCAACCGATGAAGTTGTGCTCGTTGGCCAAAACATTCAGGTGTGCCAGCAGCAACTTCACGCCCTGCGAGGCGAACAAATCATCTCCCGACACCTTAAAATGCGATAATGACAAGTCGTTCAACGCCCTACTCATCATTTCGGCATCGGCATTGGCGCTCACGATGACCGCCGATGTTTCCCTCGCATCCGCCGCTTGCAACCGATTCACCACATCAGCAACGTCACGGTATTCCGAGTCAATGGTCACGCTATCCATCACTTGCAACTCATCTCCCTTACGTTGGGGAAGATAATTGGTCGTTGGCAGCACGTTTTTGTCTATTCCCAGCTGCTGTTCGGCATACACATTGAACACTTCAAGCAGATATTGAGGGGAACGATGGTTGACAAACAGCCGGTGAACATGCCCCTCACAACGCTCCCTCAGGGCGTCCAGCGTGCTCATCTTGGCACCCATGAACGAAAAGATGGCCTGCTGCTCGTCACCCAGATACATCACGGTGTGGAAGTCGCTACTTGTAAAACCGTCGACAAGTGCCAGCTGTAACGGATTGAGGTCTTGCACCTCATCAACCTGTATCCAGTCATACCGCCTCAGCTCATGCTTGTCGTCAGCCCGCAACGCATCGTAGGTAAGCATCAACAAGTCCTCAAAATCCAGCAACTTGTTCTCTTTTTTGTATGCCATATAATGCCGCGCCTGGTCCATCTTTTTCAGCAAGGCACCAATGTCACGCTGACTTCCCAGGTCGTATGCCTCGGTCTGGATGAGATCCTCGTACACATCCGAATGCCTGAACACATCCAACATCGTGGCAGGTGTCATCTCCATTTGCTGCACTTGACACAACGTGCGCAACGCCGTCACGTCCCTTGCCGTCACACATTCAGGGTGTAGGCGCAGCTTTTTGGGATGTTCATGCACCAGCTGATGGATGAATCCCGCAAAATGAAACACCTCTATATATTCACTCTTCGCTCGATAGTTCGCCTGCACCGCATATTCGTCCTCATCCCGATAGCGAGCCAGGATGCTGAAGGCATCTTCATCGTCAATAACCGAACTCTCGGCAGGCACCAAACTGTTGTCGAACAAGACTTTGGAACAAAACCGATGCACGTTTCCTACATACACCTCGTTAACACCCTCGTCCGCGATATGCGCCTCAATACGTTCTTTCATGCCACGGGCAGCGCGGTTTGTAAACGTCAAACACAGCATCTTATCGAATGTCATTCCTTGTTCGTGTGCCCTACGAATGCGCTCGGTGAGAATTTGCGTCTTGCCACATCCCGGCGGAGCCAGCACCAGATGGTACCCACCCTCAGCCTGTATCACCGCCTGTTGAAACCGGTCGGGCGTAAAAGTTGTCTGAATTTTATTCGTGTTCATGGTCTGCATCGTTATCGTTTAATCCTACAAATATATCATTTTTATTTGAGCTACCCGGCATTCTCCAAAAAAATACTATATTTGCATTTGATTTGTAGACGATGAATGACCATCTACTCGCAATGCAAACCCAATTAAGCATGATGAAAAATAAGAACAAAATACAGGCACACAGTGCCGTGATACTGGCCAACGTAATCTTTGGTTTGGGTGTACCCGTTACCAAACTCTTGCTCGACGAATGGGTGTCGCCCATGGGATACATGTTCACCCGATGCCTGGGTGCTGCGGTGATTTTCTGGATTATAAGTCTGTTCATGCCCAAAGAGCCTGTTGAGCGCAAAGACCTACTCATCATCATGCTGGGTGGTTTGCTTGGATTCGTGGTTTCACAAACGCTCACCGCCTGGGCTTTGGTATACACCACGCCCGTTTACTTCTCACTGATTGCCACGCTGACACCCGTTGCCACCATGCTGATGGCAGCTGCTTTTTTGAAAGAGACGCTCAATGGAAAGAAGACGATAGGCGTACTCATCGGTATTGCCGGTGCTCTCTTGATGGTTTTCATGGGCTGGCAGAGCGGCTCAGGAACCAACGACGTGCTGGGCATCTTCCTCACCATTCTGAGTCTGCTCACCTGGGTCATCTATCTGTTGATTACCCGAAACGTTTCTCAGAAGTACTCGGCCGTGACCCAGATGAAGTGGATTTTCCTTATTTCTACCCTCGCCGTGCTGCCTTTCGCCGCCCCCGAATGGGGTCAGCAGAAACTTTTCTCTGCCGCATGGGCCTGGACAGGCGTAGCCGAAATGGCCTTCATCGTGCTGTTCGCTACCGTGATGGGCTACTTTGCCATACCGTTCGCCATGCGCTACCTGCCCGCTACCACCGTAAGCATTTACACCAATCTGCAACCTGTGGTTGCTTCGTTGGTAGCCATCTACATCGGACAGGACGTGCTGACCTGGGACAAACCGGTGGCCGGCATTCTCGTTTTGCTGAGTGCCTACATCATCACCAGAAAAAACGTGGAATGATAAACCACAAAAACGCTTTAAAATCGTACACACCAACCCCATGCTCATCGTTCACAACCGACTGATACCCTTCAAAAATTATGACGCCATCAACATTCTGGGAATGTTGTTTTGCCGCAAGGGAACAACCATCACGGCCGACCTTATCCAGCATGAGCGCATCCATACCCGACAGATGATTGAACTGGGATTTGTATTCTTCTACCTCTTCTACGTCATCGAGTGGCTCGTTCGCCTGCCGATGAGCGGGCGAGCATACCTCAACATTTCATTCGAGCGCGAGGCGTACAGGCACATGGACGACCCCAACTATTTGCTCAACCGACGGCCATACGCTTGGACTCGCTATCTGAAAAACCCGAGTAAACCTCGCACGAAACCCACCAGAAAATCGAATTAAAAACGAAGGCCCTGGCCCCCATGGATGACACCCCACAAAGGCCGCCAACCAAGGGCGTTGACTTTGGGCATCAATCTCCATGACTTTGGGGTTCAAAGTCATGGACATTGACCTTCAAAGTCAATGCTTTTAGTTTCACAAGGGAAAAAAGAAGAGAAATAAGGACATGCTTTACTTCAACAGAAGTAAATAACAAGCTTTGTATCAATTGGTTTATAAAACGTACGGTATCAGCAAATCATCACCGGCCAACGACACTTTCAAGCGATACTTATCGGTGTACTCCACATGCATGAGTTGTTTGGGGGCGGTAGACTGCGGCTCCGTCAACGCCAAGGCCACATGCCCCATGGTACGGCGAAGATTGAGTTCGACACAAGGATGGATGCACAACTCCTCCCGATCCTCCATCCGAACCACCATCATGTCGATACCAAACGGCCCCACATATTTGCCTTTGAAGAGCGAACCCACCAGCGAGATGACATGCGCCTGAATGAAATCGAGCAATTCGAGGGGTAAATACCGCGCCATCATGTCGCGCTTCACCGCCTCCGAAGCAATGATGTTGCCGGTATAGGCACCATGAACCGTTGAGAACAGTGACAGACCAAGGTATGCCACACGGCCGTTGTCCATGGCCATGAATTCCATTCCAAAATCACAGACCTTATTATATTGCGGTTCTATCATGATGCCACCCTGCTTTTTGATGAGGTTTCGGCACCACCCTTCAACATGGTCGCTAAAATCATGATCTACATATCTCAACCCCCTACCGCTACTGCTCCAAGGTGCCTTCAATACAAATCGATCACCGTCTGCCATGAGCAGGTCGGCCAACTGAGCGGCATCGCCAGAGAAAAAAGTGCTGGTTCCTACAAAACGCTCGTGTGACGCCGCAAGAACAGGTAGCAAATGGGTTGCAGCGAACGTGCGACTGCTCAGTTTGCGCATAACATCCAATTGCTTGGCCGTGGGCACTGTTTGTCTGAACGTCGCGTTGGACGACACCAAATAGTGACACAAGGCCCTGTTCCACCCCCAAGGTTCGACCTTCACCGTGGAGAAATCGATGGGAAAGCGGCACAAATCGGCATGCGAAATAAACAACACATCATGCACCAAACCGCCAAGACGGCGTGCCGATTCGAGTGCAGCCGACACGTCATCCACCAGCACCATATCACCGTCATCAGCCCACAGAGCCGGCAGATAGCCTAAGTCGGCACGCAATTCGCGTGCGGCATGCGGAGCTGTGAAAGCATCCATGTTGGACGCCAATGCTACATCGTGATCTGGATTGAAGATATGTAATTTCATCGTCGGAAAGCCTCATTCTTTTAACTGGGTACAAAAATAATAAAAAAAGATGATATTTTGCAATATAGAGTTTGCAATTATAGAAATAAATAGTATCTTTGCAGTGACGATTATGCAATTTAAAAGGATTTAGAAATGGAATCTTTCTTCCGCACTCATAAGAGCCTTGTAGAGCACACCAAAGCGCCAGTTCGTCGCACCCTCATGGATGAGATTGACTGGAACGACCGCTTGATTGGCATCAAGGGAACAAGAGGTGTGGGAAAGACCACATTCTTGTTGCAATACGCACAAGAAAATTTTGAGAGTACTGATCGCCGCTGCCTGTACATCAACATGAACAACTTCTACTTCCAAGGCTGCGGAATAGATGATTTTGCGAAGCAATTTGTTGAGCAGGGCGGCAAGGTGCTGCTCATTGACCAGGTGTTCAAGCAGCCCAACTGGAGTGAGGAGCTAAGGCGATGCCACGACCGTTTTCCGGAGTTGAAGGTGATTTTCACCGGCTCGAGCGTGATGAGGCTCAAGGAAGAGAATCCCGAACTGAACGGCATCGTGAAGAGTTACAACCTGCGAGGGTTCTCGTTTCGCGAGTTTCTCAACCTCAAGACCAACAACCAGTTTACGCCTTACACGCTTGACGAGATACTAACGAATCACGAACACATCATCAAGCAAATCCTGCCAAAGGCCAGTCCGGCGAAATACTTCATGGACTACATCCACCATGGCTTCTACCCGTTCTTCCTGGAGAATCGCAATTTCTCGGAGAATCTGCTGAAGACCATGAACATGATGACGGAGGTAGACATTCTGCTCATTAAGCAAATCGAACTGAAATACCTCACAAAAATCAAGAAGCTGTTCTACCTGTTGGCCACTGAAGGGCAGTGTGCGCCTAATATCAGCAATCTGGCGCACGAGATACATACCAGTCGCGCTACGGTGATGAATTACATCAAATACCTGGCCGATGCCCGATTGATTAACATCATCTATCCCATGGGCCAAGATTTCCCGAAGAAGCCCAGCAAAGTAATGATGCACAACACCAATCTGCAATATGTGATCTATCCGAACAAGGCAGATACACAGGATTTGATGGAGACTTTCTTTGTGAACTGCATGTGGAAAGACCACACGGTGAACCAAGCTGGCAAAGACCGTTTCTACCTGGTTGACGGCAAACAGAAGTTCAGAATTTGCGATGCAAAGAGCGAACATAAAATACATTACACCAGTGATACCGTCTACGCCCGATACAACACTGAGGTGGGGCAAGACAACCGCATCCCCCTATGGCTGTTTGGTTTTCTATATTGACAGACGATAGAGGGGCGAATCAAGACAAGCGAACAAATAAATACAGCAACAAAAGAACAAGAGTAATAGTAAAGAATTAAAAGATTCATACGAAACATTTATTCATATTTTATTTATAACAAAATGGCAAAAGAAAAAAAGTTTATCACTTGTGATGGTAACGAAGCCGCAGCTCATATCAGTTACTTGTTTTCTGAGGTAGCTGCCATCTACCCCATCACACCGTCTTCTCCTATGGCCGAACATGTTGACACATGGGCTGCCAAGGGACGAAAGAACCTATTTGGACAAACGGTTACGGTACAAGAAATGCAGTCGGAAGGAGGCGCAGCCGGTGCCGTGCATGGCTCTCTTCAATCAGGCGCATTGACCACAACCTATACAGCATCGCAGGGTTTGCTACTCATGATACCAAACATGTACAAGATAGCTGGCGAACAGCTGCCTTGCGTCATCAACGTTTCGGCGCGCACCATTGCCACGCACTCATTGTGTATCTTTGGTGACCACTCTGACGTAATGGCTTGCCGTCAAACTGGTTTTGCCATGTTCTGCGCTGGATCCGTTCAAGAGGTGATGGATTTGTCGACTGTACCTCATTTGGCTACCTTAAAGACAAGCATTCCTTTCATCAATTTCTTCGATGGTTTCCGTACTTCGCATGAGTATCAAAAAATTGAAATGATTGACGAAGAGGAAATCAAGAAATTGATTGACTATGACGACATCAAACGTTTCCGCGACCGCGCACTCACTCCAGAGCGTCCAGTAACTCGTGGTACGGCTGAAAACCCAGAAACATTCTTCACACATCGCGAAGCATGCAACAAGCATTATGAGGATGTACCAGATGTTGTGGAAGGCTATCTGAAACAAATCTCTGAGCTTACAGGTCGCGAATACCACATCTTCTCTTATTATGGAGCAGAGGATGCAGAGAACATCATCATCTTGATGGGTTCGGCTACCGAAGCCGCTCGCGAGGTGATTGACCACCAGTTGAAGGAAGGTAAGAAGGTCGGAATGATTTCGGTACACCTCTATCGTCCATTCTCTGTTAAACACCTGCTGGCTGCAGTGCCAAAGACTGTTAAGCGTATTGCAGTGTTGGATCGCACGAAAGAGCCAGGTGCTGAAGGCGAACCGCTGTACCTTGACGTGAAGAGTGCTTTCTATGACGTAGAAAACAAGCCACTGATTGTGGGTGGACGCTATGGACTGGGTTCAGCTGACATCACGCCAAGCCACATCATCTCTGTGTTTAACAACCTGGAGATGAACGAGCCGAAGAACCACTTTACGGTTGGTATCGTTGATGACGTGACCTTTACTTCACTTCCTTTGCTCGAAGATATTCCTCTGGGAGCCGAAGGAACGTTCGAAGCTAAGTTCTTTGGACTGGGTGCTGACGGTACTGTAGGTGCCAACAAGAACTCCGTGAAAATCATCGGTGACAATACCAATAAATATTGTCAGGCCTACTTCTCGTACGACTCGAAGAAGTCAGGAGGTTTCACCTGCTCACATCTTCGCTTTGGCGATCAGCCCATTCATTCTACTTACAAAGTAATCACACCTAACTTTGTGGCTTGCCACGTTCAGGCATACTTGAGAATGTATGACGTGATTCGCGGTCTGCGCAAGAATGGTACCTTCCTTTTGAACACCGTGTTCGAGGGAGAAGAGTTGGCCAACTTCATTCCAAACAGACTGAAGCGCTACTTTGCTCAAAACAACATTACTGTATATTACATCAACGCGACGAAGATTGCACAAGAAATTGGTTTGGGCAACCGTACCAACACCATTCTACAGAGTGCCTTCTTCCGTATCACTGAGGTGATTCCTGTTGATCTTGCCGTAGAACAGATGAAGAAGTTCATCGTGAAGTCTTACGGAAACAAGGGACAGGACATCGTTGACAAGAACTATGCTGCTGTAGAACGTGGTGTAGAGTATCAGCAATTGACGGTTGACCCATCATGGGCAAACCTTGCAGATGATGAAGAAGCACCAGAAGAGGATGTTCCGGCATACATCAAGGAAATCGTTCGCCCCATCAATGCACAGAATGGCGACTTGCTGAAAGTATCCGATTTCGTGAAATACGATATGGTTGACGGTACCATGCTGAATGGTTCGTCGGCCTATGAGAAGCGTGGTGTTGAAGCATTCAACCCCGAGTGGACACCCGAAAACTGTATTCAGTGTAACAAATGTGCTTACGTTTGTCCTCACGCAGCCATTCGTCCATTCGTATTGGATGAGGAAGAGGTGAAAGGTTTCAATGACAAGACGCTGGCTATGAAGGTTCCAAGACCAATGGCTGGCATGAACTTCCGCATTCAGGTAAGTGTGCTCGACTGTGTAGGTTGTGGTAACTGTGCCGATGTCTGCCCTGGAAACAAACAAGGTAAGGCATTGAATATGGTGCCATTTACACGCGATGAGAAGATGATTGAGAACTGGAACTACCTCACCAAGAATGTGAAGAGCAAACAACATCTTGTTGATATCCAGAGCAATGTGAAGAATTCTCAATTTGCACAACCCTTGTTTGAGTTCTCGGGTGCGTGTGCCGGATGTGGTGAAACACCTTATGTAAAATTGGTTTCACAATTGTTTGGCGATCGTGAAATGCTTGCCAACGCAACAGGTTGTTCATCTATTTACTCAGCATCACTGCCTTCAACACCGTACACGACCAATGCAGACGGTAAGGGTCCGGCCTTTGCAAACTCTCTGTTTGAAGACTTCTGCGAATTTGGTATGGGTATGGTAATGGGCAACAAGAAGATGCGTGACCGTCTTGCTCTCCTACTCGAGCAACTGGCAGAAAAAGAATGTGCTTCAAGCGAGTTGAAAGAAGCCGCACAGAAGTGGCTGGAAGTGAAAGATGACGCTCAAGGTTCTAAAGAAGCCACAGAACAACTCAAGCCTCTTATCAAAGCAGGTGCAGAGAAAGGTTGTGACACTTGCAAAGAACTGATGACACTTGAGCACTACCTCATCAAACGTTCACAGTGGATTATTGGTGGTGACGGTGCATCGTATGACATCGGTTTCGGTGGACTCGACCACGTTATCGCATCAGGTGAAGATGTTAATATCTTAGTTCTCGATACGGAAGTTTACTCGAATACGGGCGGACAGAGTTCAAAGGCAACACCGCTTGGTGCCATTGCTCAATTCGCAGCCCAAGGAAAACGCATCCGCAAAAAGGACTTAGGCTTGATGGCTACGACCTATGGGTATGTGTATGTTGCACAAATAGCAATGGGTGCCGACCAGGCTCAAACGCTGAAAGCCATTCGTGAAGCAGAGGCTTATCCCGGACCATCGCTCATCATCGCCTATTCACCCTGTATCAACCACGGCTTGAAAGCCAAGGGTGGCATGGGTAAGAGCCAGGCAGAGGAAGCTCGTGCCGTTGCATGCGGTTACTGGCACTTGTGGAGATACAATCCTCAGCTGGCCGATGAAGGCAAGAATCCATTCATACTCGACTCTAAAGAACCAGACTGGAGCAAGTTCCGCGATTTCTTATTGGGTGAAGTTCGCTACCTGTCTGTGAAGAAAGCATATCCTAACGAAGCCGATGAACTATTCCAAGCTGCAGAGGATATGGCGAAACTGCGCTATAACAGCTATGTTCGCAAATCGCAAGAGGACTGGAGTATGTCAAATGGAGAAGTTGACAAAACCGCCAATGAGGATCCTAATACAGCCGAAGCTACAGAAAAGGTAGTAGCAAGTGAGCCGAAGGAGGATTCAAAGGCCGAGCATGTTGATGCAAAATCTTAAGCAAGAAACATAGCTCATCATATTTAGAAAAGAGGGAGTATCAGCAACATGATACCCCTCTTTTTTTCTTATTTTACGATGGAGTGAAGGTGATTGAATTATTTCCTGGCTTTCTAAGAATATGAATATAGGAGTGTATTCTATCTTGTGCAGCAAAATTTGGGGCGTAATTCATCGCATACAGCACTTAAACATATCTAATGAACGAGACTTCTGTATAGATTTAAGCCTCATTTGGCATGAGAACCAGTTAATTGAAGTCTAATGGTCACCCTATCTGTTAACAAAATTTAAAGGCGGTAAAAAGTATTGTTGGGTGACCGTATGCTGCATTCTTTTTTTGTATCTTTGCAAGCAAATAAAAACATACAAAGTCGTTTCTCTTCTGAAACGCAGAAATTTCTATCAACACTTATTATACAACAATGTATAGCAAAGACGAATTATCATCTAAAGATATCCAGGAATTGTCGGATATCGCTCAAAAACTGGGTGCCGAATTTGACGAAAACAATACGCCAGAAGAAATCATATATTCAATACTCGATAAACAAGCATTGTCAGAAACAGATGAAAACGCCACAGGTACCAAGCGACGTCGTATTCGCATACCGGTACGTGAAACTGACAGAGTGTACTCGGTGAATGGGAAAGAAGGTGAGAACTTCGACCTGAAAAAGAAAAAACCAGCAAGCGAGCCTACTTCCTTATTCAAAGAGGACGACAAGAACGAAGAAGATACTTCGTCTCAAGAAGAGAAGGAATTGACTCCTGAAGAAGAACTTGCAGCCATTCCTAAGCATAGAGGGAGAAAGACAAAACGCGAGCTTGAACTTCTTGCAATGATTGATGCCAAGAAGGAAGAGAACCAAGAAGATACAGAAAAACAAGAAAAAGAGGCAGAAGATAACGACGATACCGAAGCATCACGCTCAAATGAAGCACATGATGAGGTGAATGAAAAAGATTCTGAGAACGCAGAAGAAGAGACTTCAGAGGCAGACGCAGAAGGCACATCTCATAAAGACTCTGGTATGAGTAACTTACTGGAACGCTTACAAGCGAAAGTAAATGCGCACAACGAAAACGAGCAAGAACGTCGCGAGGCCATCGCAGAAGGCATTTGGGAAGGAGATCCTGCCGATGGTACAGACTTTATCGTTGTGCAAGACTTACCCATCGTAGATCAAGGTGCGGTGCCAAGTTATGACATGTTTGACAATCCAACCACGCCCGTGATGCCGTCGGCTTCATACCAATCGCCTGTAAACACGAACGCCTCCAACCAGCCTGCATACGACTTTTCTGACATCATTGAAGCAAATGGTGTCCTGGAAATCATGCCAGATGGCTATGGATTCCTACGTTCAAGCGACTATAATTACCTATCTTCCCCTGACGATGTGTATGTGGCCAGCTCACAAATCAAGAAGTATGGCTTGAAGACGGGTGATGTGGTACAGTGTCATGTTCGCCCTCCACATGACGGAGAGAAGTACTTCCCACTGACCAACATCGACAAGATCAACGGAAGAAACCCAAATGAGATTCGTGACAGAATTCAATTTGAACATCTCACTCCGCTCTTCCCAGAAGAGAAATTCACACTCTGTGGCGACAAAGCAACTACCAATTTGTCTACAAGGGTGGTCGACCTCTTCTCGCCTATCGGCAAAGGACAGCGCGCACTCATTGTGGCACAACCCAAAACCGGTAAGACCATCTTGATGAAGGATATAGCCAATGCCATCGCTGCCAACCACCCCGAAGCTTATTTGATGATGCTTTTAATCGACGAACGACCAGAGGAAGTGACCGACATGGCACGAACTGTGAATGCAGAGGTCATCGCATCAACATTTGATGAGCCGGCAGAACGACATGTTAAGATTGCCGGAATCGTGCTTGAGAAAGCCAAACGGATGGTTGAATGTGGGCATGATGTGGTGATATTCCTCGACTCTATTACCCGTTTGGCCCGTGCCTATAATACAGTAAGCCCTGCTTCAGGCAAAGTGTTGACGGGTGGTGTGGATGCAAATGCATTACAAAAGCCGAAACGATTCTTTGGTGCAGCCCGCAACATCGAAGGTGGTGGATCACTCACCATCATCGCTACAGCCTTGATTGATACGGGCAGTAAGATGGATGAGGTAATCTTCGAAGAGTTCAAGGGTACCGGCAACATGGAACTTCAATTAGACCGGTCACTTTCTAACAAGCGCATCTTCCCAGCTGTCAACCTGGTTGCATCGAGCACCCGTCGTGACGACTTATTACAAGACAAGACCACACTCGACAGGATGTGGATTCTGCGCAAGTATATTGCCGACATGAACCCAATTGAAGCAATGAACTCAATTCATGACAGAATGATAAGAACCCACAGCAATGACGAGTTCTTGATGTCAATGAACTCATGATAATGAACGAATATATCGAAATAAAAGGTGCCCGTGTCAACAATCTGAAGAACATTAGCATCAATATTCCCCGAAATCAATTTATTGTTATAGCCGGCCTATCGGGTTCCGGCAAATCATCCTTGGCCTTCGACACATTATATGCCGAAGGCCAACGTCGCTATGTAGAATCACTTTCCTCCTATGCAAGACAGTTCTTGGGTCGCATGAGCAAACCCGAAAGTGACTTCATCAAGGGACTGCCACCTGCCATTGCCATTGAACAAAAAGTGATTTCTCGCAATCCTCGAAGCACAGTTGGCACGTCAACCGAAATATACGAATATCTACGTTTGCTATATGCACGCATTGGCAAGACCTACTCTCCCATCAGTGGCGAAGAGGTAAAGAAGCATTCAACTAACGACATCGTCAACTGTACGCAACAATACTCTAAGGGAACCAAGTTTGCCATCCTGGCTCCATTGCATCTGATTGAAGGTAGAACGCTGGAAAAACAACTTGAAATGGAAATTCAGGAGGGCTACACTCGTCTTTGGTTCAAGAACGATTTCGTGCGGATAGACGACTTTCTGGCTGACAAGGAAGCGTTGGAAAAAGCAAAGATTGATGAGATTTTCCTGTTGATTGACCGCCTGTCTGTTGACGATGCCAAGGATGTGATCTCCCGATTGATAGACTCTGCAGAGACTGCTTTCTACGAAGGACGTGGTGAATGCCAATTGGTGTTCTTCCCCTCCAACATTACTTATGAGTTTTCCATGCGTTATGAGGCTGACGGAATGACCTTCGAGGAACCCAATGACAACATGTTTTCATTCAATTCTCCTTTGGGAGCATGCCCCACTTGCGAAGGGTTTGGCAGCATCATTGGCATTGATGAAAAACTGGTCATTCCCAACTCTACCCTCAGTGTCTACGATGGTTGTGTACAATGCTGGCACGGCGAAAAGATGGGTCAGTGGAAAGATGAGTTTTGTCGACGAGCGAAACGAGACGACTTCCCGATATTCAAGCCCTACCTGGAGTTGACAAGAAAAGAGAAAGACATGCTGTGGCATGGCTTACCATCCGACATGCACAAAGACGAGCATGACCGAGTGAGCATTGATGCCTTTTTCCAAATGGTGAAAGAGAATCAATACAAAATTCAATACCGTGTGATGATGAGTCGCTATCGGGGCAGAACCACCTGCCCAACCTGCCATGGCACACGCCTGAAAAGAGAGGCCAGTTGGGTGATAATCAACGGCATGAGCATCACTGACCTGGTAGAAATGTCCATCTCCAACCTCCATGCGTGGTTCAAACAACTTGCCTTGGACGACCATGACGCAGAGATTGGCAAACGATTGCTCACCGAAATCAACAACCGATTGCAGTTTCTTATTGACGTGGGACTGGGCTATCTCACGCTCAACCGCCAATCCAACACATTGAGTGGCGGCGAGAGTCAGCGCATCAACCTCACCACATCGCTTGGAAGTTCCTTGGTGGGCTCGCTTTATATCCTGGACGAACCCAGCATTGGCCTGCATAGTCGCGATACCAAACGATTGATTAGTGTGCTAAAAAAGCTACAAGCATTGGGCAATACCGTCATCGTGGTGGAGCATGACAAGGAAATCATGCAAGCCGCAGACACCTTGATAGATGTAGGTCCCAATGCGGGTAGACTGGGAGGAGAAATTGTTTTCAATGGATCCATCAAAGATATTGACCGCAACAAGGAGCAATTTGCCAAACAATTCTCTCGCTCTCACACCATCCAATACCTCACAGGAAAAGAAACAATCGATAAACCCAGTTCTCGAAGGTCATGGAACATGGCCATCGAACTGAAAGGTGCCAGACAAAACAACTTAAAGGGAATTGATGTAAAGTTCCCGCTGAACGTGCTGGATGTGGTGACTGGCGTTAGCGGATCGGGTAAGTCAACCTTGGTGAAGGGCATCCTCTACCCCGCCTTAAAGCGACATTTGAATGAGGTAGCCGATCAGCCTGGCGAATATATTTCGCTGGAAGGCGACTGGAAACGCATCGAGCATGTAGAATTTGTCGACCAAAATCCCATAGGCAAGAGCACGCGCAGCAATGCGGCAACCTACGTCAAGGCCTACGATGCCATCAGACAATTGTTTGCCGAACAACCGCTTGCCAAACAAATGGGCTTCTCACCTCAGTACTTCTCCTTCAACACCGAAGGAGGTAGATGCGAAGAATGTAAGGGCGCAGGAACCATCACCGTTGAGATGCAGTTTATGGCCGACCTTGAATTGGAATGTGAAGCGTGCCATGGTCAACGATTCAAAAAGGACATACTGGATGTGCGGGTAGATGGAAAAAACATCAATGACGTGCTGAACATGACGGTTACAGAGGCACTTGAGTTTTTCAATCACTTGAATGAGAAAACGGTGGTCAGCCGACTGCAACCGTTGGATGACGTAGGATTGGGATACATCAAGTTGGGACAAAGTTCGTCTACGCTTTCGGGTGGTGAAAACCAACGCGTAAAACTGGCTTACTTCATTGGACGCGAGAAGCAAGAACCTACCTTATTTATCTTTGACGAACCAACCACCGGACTACATTATCTGGACATCAAACGTTTGCTCTCGGCATTCGATGCATTGATAGAACGAGGACATTCCATCATCGTCATCGAACACAATCTGGATGTCATCAACTATGCCGATTATGTCATCGACCTCGGTCCGGACGGAGGCGACAAGGGCGGCTCATTGGTTGTCGCAGGCACACCTGAAGAGGTAACCAACTGTAAGGAAAGTCTTACCGGGCAGTACCTTAAAGCTGAGCAGTCGTAACAACCAACTGAACTCATCTCAAACGATATCATTCCCATTATTTCAATCAACCATGAATCGCAGCGAGCTATCCATCCTAATCCCTACCTACAATGATTGTTGCGTAGATTTGGTCAAAGCATTGGCTTGTCAAGCAGCGAACATACCCAAACTACACTATGAAATCATTGTGGTAGATGATGGTTCCACACGCCCAGAAACGAAACTGCAAGCTACTGAAATCAATGCGTTGGACAACTGTCGGTTCATCAGTAGGAACATCAATGTAGGACGTGCTAAAATTCGAAACATACTTACTGTCATGGCGCGCCATCACTGGCTGCTTTTCTTGGACAGTGACATGAAAATCACGAGAGACGATTTCATTCTGCAATATCTACAAGCCGACCGACAGGCAATGGTCATCTATGGCGGCAACTGCGTGCAACGCCCGCCCAAACCAGCTGACGGAACGCTGAAATATCGTTATGAAGCTGCGGCAGAGGATTCACACTCGGCTGCAGAGCGAAACAAGTCACCCTATCAACAGTTTAACACTTCCAACTTCCTGGTGGCCAAGTCGGTGATGGAGGCTCTTCCTTTTGATGACCGAATACAAACCTATGGTTATGAAGACGTGCTGTTTGGCAGGTCTTTGAAGGCAGCCGGCATCAACATTTACCACATTGACAATCCTGTTGGTTTTCAACAATTTGAATCAAACGTCAGCTTCCTGGCAAAAACGGAGGAAGCCATGTACACGCTTAACTTATACCACGAAGAACTTAAAGGCTATTCAAAAGTTTTGGATACTTATCAAAAACTTCGTCTTTTGGCCCTGGCCCCTCTCCTTCGTTGGCTCTTTCATGCCGCACAAACAAAGATGAAAGCCAATCTGCTTGGTACCCATCCCTCTCTCTTCATCTACAAATGCTACAAATTAGGGCTTTACGCATCCATTGCACACGGAAAGCATCGTGACAAGAAAGAAATAAAAGAATAAATTTTACTGGAAGCTAATTCAGGTGCTGAATTTTAAAGATAATTGAAAGAATTGGCTTTTTAGCGTTTGGTGTAACGCATTGAACCTCAAGTGATTCCGTTGGAATCTTTTGTGATTCGGCTGGAATCATTTCCAATATTCTTGCATTTTGATATAATTGGATATATGACAATGTGTTAAACTGTTTTGCTAAACTTTCACTTTGCAGATCTAAATAACGAAACAAAGATAGCTGTTTTTCTTGAATATGACAACTAAACTCATAAAAGATTCAATCAAAGAATACAAAAATAATCATTGAATGACAGCAGCGATTCACTGTAATGATGCTGTTAGGAAGTGTCCTACAAGTCTACGATGACGAATGGAAAAAGTTCCTCATCGTGGATAATAAAGTGCGTATCAACTTTACCGCCCGCCCTTTGGATAATACCTATCTCTGTTTTTTTATAGATTTGGATAAAGAGGATTTTGGAAAATCTCAGAATGACAAGATGGCCAATGGGTATTTGCAGATACAACAATTTATGCAGGATGAGGAAAAATTTCCATTACATGATCAGAAAGCTTTTGCTTCATATGTGTACCATCATTTGAGCTTCTTCATCTCAAACCTACCTGATGGCTACAGTCCCAGAGACCTCAACAAGTACTTTGAACGTATGAACACCTCTGGTAAGAATTTTGAGCAACATGAAATTCTCAAAGTGAAACTATTGAGCTGCTTAGATGGAGACATTGATAAGTACATGGTGCTTTGGAATAAGATTTCAGATGTTGATACGTAGTTAATTAGAAGAAGAAAGGATGAAAACCTTGCGGAAAACAAGCGTCAGGCACTAAAAGCGTCTGTAGCAGAAATTATTAGTAACAATCTCATTAACGGCATACAACGAGAGGAGGCTGAAAATGAGCTTCCAATAGCTCAAATTTCTCCATCTGCTTCGGCTCCAAAAACGGAGCGCGAGATTAACAAAGATTCTCGGTGTTCCTTGTCTTTTCCATACTTATTGCTTCAAGTGCTCTATCGTCAGTTGGATAAGAAGATTAATTGTAAAATAAATGATTTTTTCAAGCCGAGCAACTTACTAAGTATCTTTGAAGAATACTTGCCATTTAGCGGTAATGGTGTGAATAAAGAGGCTATCAAGACTTTTTTGGAAAATCTCGTAAGAGCCCGTTTAGCACTTGACATATGCTTCGTTCGTCCAACAGACTATGGTTATTCTTTGGATTTAAATCAAGATGAAGACAACGCAACGTTAAAGGAACTAATGATGCTTCAATCCATGATTTTTGTGTCATCCTCTAACTATACCCATTACAGATGGTTCAACTGGTTAATGGACGAAGTGGAGGAATACGGAATGCCAAATGTGGAACAATTCAAAGCATCAATCCTTGACATCATTGATAAGGAGTTCCCGTTACCACCTTACGAAGATCTTACCTATAATGGTGACAACCGATATTGGTTCTGGCGCTTAGATTTCTATATCTGGCAACATCGAAAGATGTTGTTCGACAAAGACTCTCCAGAATTGAATATTGTGGAAAACTATATCTTCAAGCGAAATCGTAGCATTGAACATGTTGCTCCTCAAACGCCACAAACAGACTCAACGATGAAATGGGGTGATACAGCTGAGGATGCCACGCTTCGGGATAGTTTTGGCAACCTCGTGATGATTTCGCAAGGTCTCAATTCAGCTTTGAGCAATGCATCTTATGAAATAAAGACCGCACATGTTCAGTCTTACTATAATGGTTCGAAATCAGGCACTATAGAAAGTTTGAAGCTATTGATGATTCATAAGGATTGAGACCTCTGCAAAACCCCACCCCATTCTCTATCATTCTTGTTTTTGAGCTCTATTGGCTCACCTGCAGTCTATATTTTTGATTTTTAGGTTGTATATGCTCTATTTCATCTCATATTCTCCCCTTATTTGAGAGAATTAGACACAATTATCCCTGGAGTTCGATATAAATTGTAGGCAATAGCCTCCAT
>QWCQ01000105.1_pt1 | contig 79001 bp, 76 predicted proteins | sample 1972701 | NCBI WGS metagenome assembly QWCQ01 (sample SAMN09866704, study PRJNA288562) | Human gut metagenome isolate pre4_stool, whole genome shotgun sequencing... | reverse complement strand
CGGGTGGGGTATAGGCTTGAGTGAACATAATCGGACCCATTCGGAAGACTTATGAAACGCCTCATTTCTCTTGCGGCTGTGTGCGCCGCAGCCATCACCCTGTCCGCCTGCTCCACGGAGAGCCCCGTCCCGAGCGAAGCCTCGAAGAGCGCCGCTTCCAGCACCGACATCCAACAGGTGCCTGCCGAGGAGATCCTCGCCGAGTTCGACCTCGAAGGATTGGATGGCCCGGGGATCATCGACAAGCTGGACCACATGCCCAAGGGGGAGCGCAATAGCAATCTTCACGCCTCCGTATTGCCGAACGAGCTGGTCCTCACCGCCGAGCAGGGCCAAGCATCCCTGCCCTTGCCGGAGGACAAGTTCTACGTCTCCATCGCGCCGTACATGACCCAGACGCATGATTGCTTCAACCACTCCCTGACCACCTGCACTGGTGAGCTCAGCAAGGAAGACATCCACGTCACCATCACCGATGACTCCGGAGAAGAGCTGGTCAACGAAGACACTACGACCTTTGACAACGGCTTCATTGGGTACTGGCTGCCCGCCGATAAGCACGGCACCATCACCATCACCCACGATGGCAAGACCGGTGAGGTTCCCCTGGACACCACCGAGGAAGGCGCTACCTGCGTGACCACACTGCAGATGGCCTAGCCAACCATGCCCACGCTGAGCGGTGCGTTCCATGTGAGGGACGCACCGCTTGTCGACGATCCACTGTCCTCAGGATCGTTCACCGCCACATAAAGTTTCCTTTGATTTATTTTCCCCTTCCCCGAACCGACACTTGCGCTTATTACGGTCTCAGAGTGGATTCCGGCCATGCGAACAATGGCCCCCAGTCCGTCTCTTTTCTTGCTCGCTCTTTTCACTTTAGAAAGCTCAATAATGCGTATTTCTTCTCGTGCGCTGCGCACCTGCGCGGCTGTGACCGTCGCTTCCCTTGCTACCGCTGGTGTCGTCGCCCCCGCGCAGGCCGCGACCACGGGCCCGAAGAATGTCATCTACATGATTGGTGATGGCATGGGTTACAACCACATCGCCTCCACCAACCTCTACGAGTCCGGCCAGTCCAAGTACCTGGTTGAGGGCGCTTTCGACGGCCAGGCCAAGGAGCTTGACGGTGAGTCTGTCCAGGCCTTCGAGGACTTCAACCGCCTCTCCATGACCACCTTCCCAGACGGCGGCTCCTACGACCCGGAGAAGGCATGGACCGACCACGACTACGTCAAGAAGAACAAGGTCACCGACTCCGCCGCTGCCGGCACCGCCATGGCCACCGGCCAGAAGGTGGACAACGGCGTTCTGGGCAAGTCCCCGTACGGTCACTCCCTGAAGAACATCTCCGAGCAGGCCATTCCCATGGCAAGTCCGCTGGTGTCGTCAGCTCCGTTCCGTTCAGCCACGCCACCCCGGCTGCCTTCGCGGCGCACAACAAGAACCGCAACAACTACACCGAGATCGCTGAAGAGATGGTCGGCTCTGACCTCTCCGTTGTCATGGGCGCTGGCCACCCAGAGTTCGATGACAACGCCCAGAAGGTAGACGCGCCGAACTACAAGTACATCTCCGAGGACTCCTTCAAGTCCCTGCGTGATGGCTCCGCTGGCTGGGAGTTCGCCGAGAACACCGCTGACTTTGAGAAGTGGGCTGAGGGCAACGTTGAGGCCGACAAGAAGTACTTCGGCCTCGCACCGGTTGCGTCCACCCTGCAGCAGGGCCGCGACGGCAACCCGGAAGCTGCCGAGCCGGGCACCGACCCGAAGAATGACGTCGTTGATCTTCCGACCATGACCAAGGGCGCCCTTAACGCCCTGGGCCAGAACGACAAGGGCTTCTCCGTCATGATTGAGGGCGGCGCCATCGACTGGTCCGGCCACTCCAACCAGACCGGCCGCGACATCGAGGAGACCCAGGACTTCAACAAGGCTGTCGACGCCGCCATCGCCTGGGTTGAGGAGAACTCCAGCTGGGACGAGACCCTGCTCATCGTCACCGCTGACCACGAGACCGGCTACCTCTCCGGCAAGGAAGAGACCGCCTCCTGGAACCCGCAAACCGGTGAGAAGGGCAAGGCTCCGGAGCACCAGTGGTACTCCGGTGAGCACACCAACCAGGTGGTTCCGTTCTTCTTCAAGGGCGCTGGCTCCGAGGACATCATGGCCAAGGCCACCGGCACCGACCCGGTTCGCGGCAAGTACATCGACAACACCGACGTTGCCAACCTGATCATCCAGGACTGGTGGTTCGCTGACGGCTCCGCCCCGGAGGACGAGGGCGATGACCAGAATCAGGGCGACCAGGGCAACCAGAGCAAGGATGACACCAGCAGCAAGGTTGGCTCCTCCATTGGCGCCGGCTTCCTAGGCGCTGGCGTTGCTGCCGCCATCCTCGGTGCTATCGCTGCATACCTGCAGTCCATGGGCATCGTGAAGGTTGACTTCGCCGCCCTGCAGAGGATGTTCCGCTAGGCACTAGGCGCTCAGCGACGCGCTGAATAATCAGCGCCCAAGCAGGCTCTCCGCTTTCGAAGCGGAGAGCCTTTGCCGTTCACGCACTTCGAGTCTTCTCCCTCTACTGGGAGGACTCCGCTAGGCAGTCGTACAGGAAATCCATCAGTGTTGTGGCGTCGTCCGTGCGGAAGAGCTCATCGAGGGCAAGGTTGAACTCCAACCGCCGCGCGTGGGGGATATTCAATGCGCTGTATCCATGACTCAGCAAAAGGCCGGACGCCACTAGCCTGGCGGTCCGCTTGTTTCCATCGAAGTAGAACTGGCTTCGCGTTGCAGAGCAGAAATAGGCCAACGCCTGCTCGACGGGGTCTCCACATCCTTGAAGGGAGGCCAGCAAATCAGCATGGGCTTCACCCAACTCTTCAGCAGGGTCAAAGGGGATGAACCCGCCATCCATGAGCCGCACGCCACCGCCATCTCCCTCCACGTGGCCTTCACCACGGAAAAGGCCGGCATCGAGCGCCTCGTTCCTTGCTAGGACAGCATGGAGTGCGTTACTGGTGGCTTTATCCACCGCACATTCCTCTTTGAGGACCAGCTCGTGGAGCAGGTTGAAAGCTTCTGACAAGTCCAAGATCTGTTGCTGTTCAGCAAGTGCCTTTCCGCCCACAGTGATGCCATCTAGCAGGGTTCGAACTTCCGGGAGAGTGAAAGTGTTTCCTTCCAGCGCGGCAGCGTTCCACACCAAGTCAGGAAGTTGCTTGGTTAGTCGGAATAACGCGCGCTCGGTCCCCAACTCCGCAATGAGAGGTCGCTCATGGTGCTCCCAGCTCACTCGGCTCGTCGCTCTTCTCATCACCTATGCCCCTCCCACATAGTTTTCTGCGCACACATCAATGGCAAGCTGATGCGGTGATACGTAGTGTATTCCGGCTTCATTAGTTGCGCCGGCGAGCTCTTCACCAGCGACAGGCACGAGGGTGATTCCTCCGGATACGGGCTCAGAACTGGCACGGATCCGAGTGGGCAATGAAGACACGATGTCTGCTGGATTTGTGCACCAGATCAATGTTGATTGAGGTTCTTCTTCACCTGCGATCTGCCCCGCGACTCGTTGCGCTGCAAAAGCACCCGACATCGCCCAAGTTTGCCCACTCGCATCAACCGCTGAAGCAATCGTTATGGGATTTGACGGTAAGAAGTGGAGAGCCCCGTGGCGGCCATATGGGTTGGAGGCCCACGCGGCCCGTTCCATGAGAGCCTGGTAGCTGCCACCGACGGCCGCAGCGTCACCCCACTGCACAAAGCGGTCAATCCAGCCTTGAACGTCTGGCTCCTCACTTGCGAGTTCCCCAAGAAGAACTCTGGCGGCTGTCGCGGCCGCAGCATCACTGATGCGGTGTACCTGTACGGAAACCTCGTATCCGAGCACGCGCATTACCTTCTCCAACCCAGCCAAACTCGGTTGAGCTGTCCCTCGCAACCACAGGTTGAGCGTATTTCGTGAGACCCCCGAACGCCGAGATACTTCACTGAGGCTCAGTGGGCTCTTCTTGAGGAGTTGTAGTGGGTCCATGGTCCTACTATAGCTAGCTGTCCTATCGATAGGACACCTGTCCTACGCATAGGACAGTTGATACTTCTACCAGCGACATGGCAACAGCACCCCACGGTGTCCTATGATGAAAAAAATGAGCGCGGAGATCTATTCACTTCCCACAACGCCGTTGGTCACCACTGATTTCATCGAACAGGGCCCCCGGATTTCACTGCGCCGGGGAAGCAACATCCTCATGCTTCAGCTGCCCGCTACGTACCCCGAAGCGGAACTGACGGATCCGCGATGGGTGGTCAAGTCCCATTTCATCGATCGCCCCCACTCGGTGCGCGAATTCGCCACCGAAGAGCCGCTGGAAGTCGGCATCCCTGGGCCGTTCACCCGCATCGAGGTCACCCTGCACGATGGCGACGAGGTCCTCATCGAAACCATCACCTTCACCGGCATCACCGAGGACGCGCCTTTCATCGTCTATGACCGCACCACGCTTATCGCGCCGCAGGGCACCCTCAAGGACGCTAAGCCGCTCGGCATCTGGGCCGGCTGGGAAGTAGGCCCGCTGCCGGAGCGGGTGGAGGTGCCACAGAGGGAACCGGTGGACGTCGCCAAGCACAGCGATTTCGAGTGGGACTTTAACGTTGCCACGCTGCCCAATGCCCGGGGCCTCGACAACGAGCCGGTATTCACCAAGTCCCCGCGCGTGCACCTTATCGCGGAAGGGGAGTGGCGCATCGATCTCACCTACGCGCCCCTCGGCGGCGAACAGGAGGAGATTTCGGAGCAGACCTTCGACGCAGGCATCGCCGAACCTTTCCCGGGTGACCTCTACGAAGACCCGTGGGTGGGCCGCTACAAGGTGTCGCTGTGGCACGACGAGCAGCTTGTCGACGTCCGCTTCATCTCCCTCGCCGAGGGCCTCCACATGCGCGCCACCAACGACGGCCCGCGCGGCATGGATTTCCGCATCATCGACGCCCTCGGTGCGCACTCAACCTTCAGCTACACGCTGGCCTCTCCGCCAAAGAAGCCCATCGCGCTGGAGAAGGGACTACGCACCCTCGAGGACACCGAGGTCTCTCGCCGCGAGGTCGTAGCCAGTGAGGCCGGCTATGAGCTGGAATTCGATGTTTGGCCCGAGGCCTTGTTTAGCCGCGTCAAGCGCATCGGCTTGGAACCCACTGAGCATTCCGATAAGCCGGTGATTTTCGCGGGCCAGCTTGATCAGGATGACATGTTCACCGTCCACTCGCCGCGCCCGCTCCCGCTGGCCAAGTTCGTCACCATCGATGGCAGGCAGAAGATCAAGGAGCTGGCCCGCACGTCGAAGACGACGCAAGCGGTCACCAGCCTCGCCGTGCCCAATGCCGCGCTGGCCAACGCCGTGCGCAAGCAGCCAACGGCGGAGCTTTTCCTCATGTGGTCCACGCTGTCCTATGAGGACTACCTGGACTCCCTTCCGGCGGAGGAGCGCGCGGCCCACCAGGCCCGCAGCTTGGAGCGGCGCATCGTGGAGTATGAAGCTTCCGCGTCCACCAGCCTGATTTACGCGGCGCTGGCAACCATCCGCAAGTCCCCCTTCGTCAGCCGCGGCCTTCTCGATGCCGATGCCAACATTGTCATCGAACAGAACGCTGAGCCACCGGCAGAAGTAGTAGGGTGGGCCTGGCCATTGGCTGAACCAACAGTTGCACCGACCCAGCTCACCGCAACCGAGGACGGCTTCGAACTGCCCGCAGACCTCGCTGAGCAGGGCTCATTGCTTGTCGACGTCCGCGAGCTCCGCGCCGACTCTAACCTCGCCGCCCCCGCTCGCCCCTCCAGCGCCTCCATCGTGATCACGCCGGAAGGCTCTCCCGCAGCTCTGGCCTCAAAGGACTGGACTCCGGAACAGCTGTGGGGCACCTTCCGCGCGCTTCACGTGCTCTCGCAGCGCAGCCCGAACCCGAAGCTGCAGGCGATGTTCGACAGCACGATTGATCGCCTGCGCGCCCAACCGGAGGACGCGCTCCACGCCCTGGCGCGCACTGGCGTTAGCGTGAACCAGCAGGCCCGCTCGCTCGCGCGCACGCGCTTGTTCCACTCGCCGCTGGAGCCCACCGCCGAGTCGAGCGCCGATAGCTGCCTGGATCTCCTGCTCGATCCTTCCGCCAGCGAGAACGCGGAGCTGAACGCCGTGCGCGAATCCGGCGCCGATGGCCTGACCCGCCCGATGCTGCTGAATGCAGCGACCATTCACAGCCCCACGCCGCCCGTCGATGATCTGATGGGGGAGGCCGGCCGCGTCGCCGCGCTGCGCGAGTGCTTTGCCAACAACGGCGCACTCGATGCGCTGGGCACCATCGAGCACCTGCGCAAGGACGCCACCGCACTCGCATCCCTGGTGCAAAACGCGGGCGTTGACATGTCCGTCAGCCATACCCTTATCGCGCTGGGCGCCTTTGCCAGCGGAAACACGGCTGATGAGCTCAATGCCGCTGCGTGGATGCCTTACATCTCCTATGCCTTCGCACTGGCGTCTCGCGCTGCGGCGAACGACATCATCATGGAAAGTCCCCTGCTCAAGGAGGACATGCCCATGCTTGCCGACGTCCTCCCTCTCGCCCCCCGCCTCTTCTTCTACGACCTCGTGACCGCTGAAGCTCTCTTCCGCGATCGCGACGCATAAGCACGTGAGGTGTGCCACAATGAGTGAGCATGAAGGTTATCTCCACGAACGTCGCTGTCCGCCGCCCCGAGCCGCACGGGCGGCACGAGTACACGGGCATCGATAAGCAGCCGCGCCCCTTCCTGGACTTGGAGGTCCCCGGGCCCGCCTACGGTGACGGCTCCGGCGTGGTGGGGGATTCCATCGGTGACCACGCCCACCACGGCGGCGCCGAGAAGGCCGTCTACGCCTATGCCCGCGAGGAGCTTGACTACTGGGAGGGCACGCTCAACCGCGTTCTGCGTGACGGCTACTTTGGGGAGAACCTCACCACCGAGGGGATTTCCTGGCCGAATATGCTCATCAACCAGCGCATTCAGGTGGGGGAGTGCGTGCTCGAAGTCTCTATCCCGCGCCAGCCTTGCGCCACCTTCTCCGGCTGGATGGACGAGCCCGGCTGGCTCAAGTCCTTCACAGAGCGCGGCGATTGCGGCTCTTACCTGCGCATCATCGAGCCGGGCCGCATCAATCCCGGCGATGAGATCACCCTCATCAGCCGCCCCGACCATGGCATCACCATGGGCATGGCCTTCGCCGCCAAGATGGGGGACAAGGACCTAGCCCGGCGCGTCGTCGACGCCGGCTGCCTCGCCCCAGTCCACCACGATCAGCTGGTCAAGAGCCTTGAGCCCCGCGGTTAGCTAGCCATTCATAGGTTGTCGCTTGTGAACCGCGCGTGCCATCCATACGCACGAATCGTGCCTTCACCAGTGACTTCAGCGCATATCGGACCTGCGCTCGAGTAAGGTTTGTGGCTGTTTCTATTTCGCCGATAGACAGCGGTTGTGCCGCCGTACGCAGCGCCTCCGCTACGCGCGGGGCGTTAACACCCAGGCGTTCCAAGGTCACTGGTGCATCCACTCGTCGTTCCGGGCCGGTGCCTGATTCCTCCTTGCGTAGTGGCTCCCAGATACGGGCCTCTCCACGAGTGTCCGGCCGCCACATTTTCACCGTAAATTGCACGCCAGAATCTATCAGGTCAGGCTCCGGTAGTCCTTGCTCTCGCGCGGCATCCAGCATGAGCTGCACGCCGCCGCCTTCGCCCTCAATAACAAAAGAGCCATCGTCTGCTTTGAGATATCGGCACAGTCTATAGAGCCGCTGGTTAATCTCCTGGCGCGCCAGATCTCTCGACTTGAGCTGTTCAACCGTCAGATCCCGTAGGCCTCCTGGACTGGAGATAACCATCTTGTCCGGTAATAGGCGGACATCAATCGATTTACCCGCACCCAACGTATTTGGCCCAAGATCACGGTGCACCAATGCATTAGCCACGGCCTCTCGAATGGCCGGAAGGGGAAGTTCAGGAACTTCCACCATTGATCCGTCCTCTCGATATCGCCGTACGGCGGCTAAACGTTGCCTTACCCATCCCATTACCGAGTTCAACAGCACCGGAACGGGCCCCTCAAAGGTCTCCAACCCCAACACTCGCCCGTGCTTCGAACCATTTGGTAGCCTTTGCGCCACCGTTACTGCTAAGGAGGGAAAATGCCCTTGGGGATAGAAACCCAGCGCATACAGGCCAGCAAGCGTCAGCTCTCCAGTCGCGGTCGTCACCGCTAGCGCCCGTAAGACGTCCTCATCTTGAGTAAGTCCCGATAGTCGCCGATTCTTTTTCCGCGCCTGAACCAAGAAATCTTGCACCACGTCGCTATCTAGGTCTGCAAGGCTCGTGCCTTCCACAATCGTCGTGTCATAGGACACTGCCTCTTCGGCATGCAGCTTTGCCACGTCCATCATGCGCAGCTCCGAGGCACTCATACGGTAGTCCCCATCAGCCATTCGAAGATACGCTTCTCCCCTGTAGATAGCAGGCTTATCAATGATCGGAAGACCCGTAACCTCCGCAATCACGACATGCGTGCCATCTATTGCCACACTGTCGGTATGCACTGTGACTGGGGGAGTGATGGCATGACGAGCTTGCGAGACCAGAGCAGCCTCCATCTCCGAAGGATTCTCAATGCCAGTGACAATGAATCTTTCCTTCTCATTGACACCGAGAATGATAAGACCGCCACTCGGCATGTTTGCGAACGCGCACAATGTCTGCGGCAGAGAGTCCGGAATGCCCCCTTGAGCGGTTTTGACCTCGACTGTTGTTGAATCACCGCCGCGCAATTCAAGCTCAGCCAATAGCTCTCTCAGCTGATTCTCGGACCAATTGTTCACGATGAATACCCGCCCTCAATATTAACAATGACGGCTCAATGCTAACTTCATTCCTCTTCAATGACAAGAGTTCTCATTGATCTTCCCATTGAGGTGTCATTGACATTCTCATTGAGGCCAAATTATGGCCCTGAAACCCCGTATGTTTAAGCTTTATCTAGCGCATAAACCGCAATGAGTGGTTGGATAAGAGTTATCCAACCACTCATTTGCTGTCTGACGAATGGATAGCCTCTACAAGCCTCACTACGTTACCGAGAGCTGGATCCCCGAATCAGGCTCCGGCATTCCCCGGCGCGATAAGGCCGGAGGCCCTTTTTAGGTCTATGTCCCTGACCATCTTGTAAGTAAGGCATGGAGTTTTCCCCAGAGCTCACCAGCCGGGCAGCACGTATCGAGCGAGAGATCTTGGATCTCAACCGTCATGCTGCTTCTGGCCAGTTGGAATCTGTGGCCCGCTTACTCATGCGTTCTGAGGCGATTTCTTCCTCACGCATTGAAGGTATTGCGCCCAACGTCGACAAGGTTGTCCTCGCGGAACTCGCCCAAAAGGAGGAAGTCCGCGGCTTTAAGGAAAGCGCGGAAGAGGTTGCGCGTAACCTCACCGTTCTGTGTTCCATTGAGAAGAGCTTTGCCACCGAACCAACATCTCCATCGGCCTTCTTGAAAAGCTCCAAAGAGAGTTGATGGGGGAGAAGGGCTCTATCCCCACTGGTCTCCGCACTATTCAAAACTGGATTGGTGGAAGTAACCACACACTCTTTGGGGCCGAGTTCATCCCAGCGCCCCCACGTCTAGTCCATGACCTCGTAGACGACTTATGTCTTTACCTCGATGGCGCTTCGCACGGTGCTCTCATCCAGGCCGCGATTGCTCACGCTCAATTCGAAACGATTCACCCATTTGCAGATGGCAACGGCCGTGTGGGCCGTGCTCTCATTCATGGGATTCTTCTGCGTCGCGGACTTACTGAATACACCATTCTGCCGGTATGCCTCGTCCTCGGTACGTGGTCCAAATCGAAAGCTACCTGCCTTTTCGCACCATCAAGCGTGGGAAAATCCTCACCATGAAGCGCACGTATAAGTGGGAGCATGTCGAGATTCCCCTCATCCGGAACTAGGCCGCAGTTCATTTTTTAAGAGCCGGTTTGACCGCTTCCGGAGTGCAATACGGCGATGGATACGAGGCCACGTGGGAGCTGCGCGCCGCGGAGAACTGGGTGACTGAACGTGTGTCGGTGAACGTTGAAGGCGACGGATGGGGGCGAAGCCTCGAGCTGTTTAGGTCCGAGCAAGGCGTGTGGTCGGCGGAAACCAATGAAGAGGGCGCCCAGCTTGAAGATCTGCCCTCCCCCGGTATCGTCCAGTCAGCCGACCTGAAAGCCGCACTCGATTGCGCTCTCGGTCTGTGCCCTCTCACCAACACAATGCCTATTCGTCGCTTGACGCTACTTGAGACTCAGGTTCCGAAAACGCAGCTGATCATGGCTTGGATTGATATACCGTCCCTCCAGGTGATCGCATCAGACCAGTACTACAGCTCCGTCGATTCTGAAACTGTCCGATACAAAAGCGGAACACGGGGAGCCGACGTCGAGTTGGAGGTCGACGGTGACGGCGTGGTCGTACACTACCCTGATCTCGCACGGCGGGTCTGATCCGGAAACAACTCTAACTAAGCTGGGCGGTATGAACGACCTGACCATCGCGCCTGGCCCAGGGATCCCCGGGGGTCTGGTCATCGTCGCCGCCGACCTGACGGAGCGGTTCGCGAAGTCGTCGGGACCAGGCGGCCAAGGCGTCAATACTACGGACAGCAAAGTGCAGCTTTCCGTCGATATCGCTACGTGCTCATCGCTTTCCGACGCCCAGCGTCGCCGCGTCCTCCACAACCACGAGCACCGCCTAGACGGCACCGTCCTTACCGTTACCGCATCGACCCAGCGATTGCAGGTACGCAACCGCGCCGAGGCACGCGAACGCATGGCCGCCCTCTTGCGCGAGGCGCTCGCTCCGCCTCCTCCCCCGCGGCGCAGGACCAAGCCGACGCGGAGCTCGGTGCGACGCCGTCTCGAAGCGAAAAAGCGGCGCTCGGAACTCAAGTCCACGCGACGGCGGCCCCAAATTCCCTAGTTCGAACCATCCGCATGCATATCCTCACGCTGACGGACCTGGTTCGGGTAACCGCTACGCTGAGACAGCTTGGACCGGTTGAATCCGCTCGATTTCCGAGAGGATCTTGTCTTCCGCCACGTCCAAGTCATATTGAGCCTGTAACCCGAGCCAGAACTGGGGGCTCATCTCGAAAAACTTCGCTAGACGAAGGGCCGTGTCAGCGGTTACAGCGCGCTTACCGTGAACAATTTCGTTGATCCGGCGGGGCGGAACGCCGATGGAGACGGCGAGCTTGTGCTGGGTGATCCCCATTCCTTTGAGGAAGTCCTTCATGAGGATCTCACCGGGGTGAACCGGAGGGAGCTTGTCAGTGGTAGTCAACGATCTCAACCTCCTCTGGCCCCGCCGATCACCTTTCAACGCCTCGAGCCGGTTTCCCGGGGGAATCCGCTCTCGATTCCACAGACGCTCAGTGTCCTTGTCAGCGAACGACTGGATCATGCTTCACCTTATCCCCCATAACGCGAAGCGTCAATAACGCTACGCGTTAAATTTGAACTCCACGGTATGTAGTTGCAAAGTTACTTTCTCGTTAGCCTGCAACAATCAGAAAACTGTAATTACGTCAGCACACAGAGAACATATGGGCGCATGGAAACACGTAAAGGTTGTGCGGGATGGCGTGGACGTCAACGTGAAGATTCTGGAGAACCTCGCCGCGCACGTCGCTCCCGCGTTGGGTGGCAGCCGAACCACAAAGGACCAGTCATCTGCTATCCCATCGACTAATTCCTGCAGGTCGCAGGACCTTCGCGCAACCGTCAGTTCAGTGCATTTTGAATAGTTCAGCACACGTTGTACTGTTCAGCACATGCTGACTATTGCTTCACGCCTCGACGTTATGAACCGGCTCGGCCGGGCCATGGCTGATCCGACGCGTTCCCGAATCCTGATGACCCTACTCGACGGTCCGGGCTACCCGGCCGAGATTTCGCAAAGGTTGGATCTGACTCGCTCGAACGTCTCGAACCACCTGTCCTGCCTACGCGATTGCGGCATCGTCGTCGCTGAGCCGGAGGGCCGCAAGACCCGCTACGAAATTGCCGATCCGCACCTCGCGGCGGCGCTCGAAGCGCTGGTCAACGCGACACTGGCCGTCGACGAGAATGCCCCCTGCATCGACACTGAGTGCTCGGTGCCCGGCTGCGGCGAGAAAGGAACGGACGCATGAGTTCAGCATGTGGATGCGAACACGAACCCGCCACGGAGATCGAAGAGCTCGATCGGCCATGGTGGAAGGACCCCGAGCTACTGCTACCGATCTTCTCCGGCGTAGCCCTCATTACAGGACTGGCGCTGGACTGGTCCGACTTGGAGACGCCCGCAACGGTACTGTATTGGCTTGGCCTGCTGTTGGGCGCTTACACGTTCGCACCTGGAGCGATCCGGAACCTTGTCACGAAGCGCAAGCTCGGCATTGGCTTGCTTATGACGATCAGCGCGGTCGGCGCGGTGATCCTTGGTTTCGTCGGAGAGGCCGCGGCGCTGGCGTTCCTGTACTCGATCGCCGAGGCGCTTGAAGACAAGGCGATGGACCGAGCCCAAGGCGGACTGCGGGCACTGTTGAAGCTGGTACCGCAAACCGCGACCGTGCTGCGCGACGGTACGACGGCCGAGGTCACTGCGAAGGACCTTGAGGTTGGCGAGCTAATGGTCGTACGCCCCGGGGAGCGGATCGCCACGGACGGCATCATTCGGTCCGGACGCTCCAGCCTTGACACCTCAGCGATCACCGGAGAATCCATTCCGGAGGAGGTTGCGCCCGGCGACGAGGTACCCGCGGGAGCGATCAACTCCGCCGGTGTGCTGGAGGTCGAGACGACCGCAGCTGGAACGGACAACTCGCTGACCACACTCGTCGACCTCGTCGAGCAAGCGCAGGCGGAGAAGGGTGACCGCGCCCGGATCGCCGACCGGATTGCCCGACCCCTCGTGCCCGGGGTGATGATCCTGGCGGTGCTGGTCGGCGTGATCGGCTCGCTGTTGGGCGACCCCGAGACGTGGATCACCCGTGCGCTGGTGGTCCTGGTCGCAGCGTCGCCGTGCGCGCTGGCAATCTCCGTGCCGCTGACGGTCGTGGCCGCTATCGGCGCGGCCAGCCAGTTCGGAGTAGTCATCAAGTCCGGCGCGGCGTTCGAGCGACTCGGCGGCATCCGTCACCTAGCGGTAGACAAAACCGGAACCCTTACCCGCAACCAGCCCGAGGTTACCGGAGTGGTCCCGGCAGACGGATTCGATCGGGCGCAGGTGCTTTCCTTCGCGGCGGCGGTTGAGCAGCAATCGACGCACCCCCTCGCCGCGGCGATCGTGGCAGCGGAGCCCGAAGCGCCCACCGCCTTGGATATCAGCGAGGAAGCCGGTCAAGGCATCGGCGGCACCGTCGAAGGCCGACGGGTGCTGGTCGGCAGCCCCCGATGGATCGACGCCGGGCCACTGAAGGCGGACGTTGAGCGCATGGAGTCCGAAGGCCAGACCTGCGTCCTAGTCACCGTCGATGACGCTCTCGCCGGGGCGATCGGGGTGCGCGACGAGTTGCGGCCCGAGGTGCCCGATGCCGTGCAGTCCCTGCACGACAACGACGTAGAAGTGAGCATGCTTACCGGCGATAACACTCGCACCGCCCGGGCGCTAGCTGAAATCGCCGGAATCGACGACGTGCGCGCCGAGCTGCGACCGGAGGACAAGGCAAGCATCGTCGCCGAACTCTCCTCCAAGACGCCGACGGCGATGATCGGCGACGGCATCAACGACGCGCCGGCACTGGCGGGCGCAACGGTGGGCATTGCGATGGGAGCAACCGGCTCTGACGCCGCGATCGAGTCCGCTGACGTCGCCTTCACTGGCCACGACCTCCGGCTGATCCCGCAGGCGCTGCAGCACGCCCGCCGAGGCAGCAGGATCATCAACCAAAACATCGTGCTGTCTCTGGCCATCATCATCGTGTTGATGCCACTGGCGATCAGCGGTGTACTGGGCCTGGCCGCCGTCGTCTTGGTACACGAAGTCGCCGAAGTCATCGTGATCTTGAACGGCCTGCGGGCTGCACGAGCGAAACGCTGAGGCTGTAACCGGCAAGTCTTATAAGGGTTAAACCACGCGCCGAGCGCACACACGTTGGACCAGGCGAGTCATTCGAGTTCACCACCTGGTCCTTCTCGATGCGTGCAGGCACGGGAACTGTGGGTGAACCTAATAGTTCAACGGCCCGATAACGCTTGCAGATTCTTCACACGAGGTAGCGGAATGGACCGAGGCCGAACGAAAACCGGAGTTAGAGACAGCGCTCTTCAACATACCCCCAATAACGCGAAACGTCATTAACGCCTCGCGTTACACGTTGAACTTGAACTCGAGGGAGTGTCGTCGCTATTTAACGTGTGCGAGGATCATTTCTGGACCCCACCCCACTCGCTGGCATGAACCTTGCACACAGCCACGGCGATGGTCCCGGTACGGCCTTGCCGACTGAGCGCCCGGCACCCCCATCACAGACGTTCGTGCTCCACATCCTTCGCTCAAAGCAGACTGCTATTCCGTAAACCGATGTAGTCACCCCTCCAGGACGGTAGCCTTATCAACCCAGCGAGCCAATAGACTGAAAGCCGCGAGCTGCTCCAACGCGACTTGCTCCTCACCACCGTCGTGTGGAACATGCATCCCGGGATTGCGGATAGCCGCGTACAAGCCCTCTGCAAAGGCGCGGGCGCCCCGATGTAGGTTCTCAAACGTCTTACTGCCATCATTTTCCATAAGCCGAAGGCGCGGCACATTACGCTTCGGATCATGGAGTGAAAACGCCTCATTGAAAAGTGCTGTTTCAGATATGTCTAGGCGGTTCAGTTTCGCTTGGGTCTCTGCATTGATGCGGATGGCAGCCTGCATCACGGCTTGATGGTAGTGCCCATGATTCCAGTAACCCTTGCCATTCTCCCACGCCCACGGATGCAGATTGGCTGCGTCTAAGTCTGGCGTGTTGTCTCCGAGCTTTTCAGCGAGTTCAGACCTACGTTCAAGCACTGTCTTGGCCCGGGAGGCTTGGTCCCTCAGCCAGTTATACTCCTTGTCCTGGACTGGGAGTCCTTGTCTCCACCCGGGAAGCGCTCGGTCAAGGATCATTTCAACGACGTGGGCACGTGCCGCAGCCTCAGTCGGCGATCCGCTCATAACGGTTCCAAGGTAGGCGATGCCCGGGCCCATGTCGGGGACTACCTTCTCTGTGACTTGCAGGAACGCGTCTATCTCATTGATCGCCCACTCGGGGTCTAGCTCGGCCATGCCTCCATTATGACGTATGGGGCTGACATGGCCGGAGAGAACTGTTCTGATACCCCAACCAGAAACACCCCTCGTTATTGCAGGCGCGCTAACGCGCGCCCACAATGGAAACCATGAGCGACGCCAACTTCATCATCCGCCAAATCACCTTCGACTGCCACGATCCGTCTAGGCTCGCCGAGTTCTGGGCGGTCGCAACCGGCTGCGAAATCGCCGCGGATTACGGCGATTTCGTGATGGTCGATTCGACCCCGGCGCTAGGGTTTCAGCGCGTTGAGGATCCCACGCCTGGCAAGAACCGCATGCATATCGACGTTGGCGGGGCGGAGCGCGAATCCTTGGTAGAGCGCCTCAAAGACCTAGGCGCTACCGAACTCACCACCCACGAGGCGCCGGGATTGGTGTGGACCGTCATGCAGGATCCGGAAGGCAACGAGTTCTGCGTGGGCAACCTCGGGGCCTAGCTACAAATTGAACTTAAACTCGACGGAGTGGCGAAAGAAGGCTACCTCACTCAGTTGCAAGCGATTCGAGAAGCCGAAAAGTGTGCCGCAAGGCGTTTCCTGCTCGGAAAGGCAGCCTCCGCAGGCTAGATCGTTCCGCGTCATGAAGAGCTAGCACCGCCGAAGTCCCCCTCAAGTCAGATTCGGACTCATTCTCACAGTCAGTCGCGGAACGAAAACCAACTTAGTACGGTCCCGACTGCAACTAAAACTGTTCCTGCCGAAACTAAATGCCATCTTCTAACCGCTGGCGAAGCACGACTTCCTCTTCATCGCTGAGCCCAGCGAGTCTTTCCCCCTGCTGTTCTTCTTCGAATCGCAGCGCATCCGCCAATGTTTCTTTCAACGGGCGAATCTGCAGGCCAGCTTCGTAGGCTGTGGCGCAATCGAGTAGCGCGATGTTGCGAAACTGTTCACCTGGTACCCACAATGGCAACGATTTTGGGCCCATCCACGGGGTTACATCATTAGCGAGAAGCAGTTCATCAGAGCAAGGTCGCTCCGTAGCCTCCGATGCGGCTAACTCACGCGAAATCTTGAACACATCGGACAAGGAAGTAGCAAACCCCGTGGCGTTAAAGGTTCCGAAAGTTCCAACTTCTGCAGACTCAACTATCCAGTCTGCAAGGTCTTTCACATCAATCATAGCGACGGGAAACGCCGGGTCTGGGACGATCACGTTCTCACCCGTGGGATGCGCGAAGCGCCACGGATAGTAACCACTGCGCCCTGTTTCGTCGCCGTAGCCGGCGATCAGACCGGGTCGAACTACCATTACCGACCTATTTATGTTGCGATAAATCGTTTCGCAAGCAGACTTTGCGGCCGGGTACTGCCCCATGTTCTCCATGTAGTCAATTTCAAGCGGAGTGACTACGGAATCAGACTCGGAAGAAATACTTCCTTGGTCCTCATATACGCTGCTCGAAGACACAAATATACGATGCTTGGCCTGGAGTTTCGTCGCCGCATCCCGCGCATGCTTCGGCTGACTCGTCAGATCCACAATGGTGTCCCAAGTTTTCCCCGCAACCTCATCGTACGCACCGTCACGGTCACGGTCTGAACTCACAAATTCGGCTCCGTTGGGAACCTTCCCGTTACCCCGCGCGAGGCAAGTAACTTGATGTCCTCGGTCGATTGCTGCCGCCGCAATGTGTCCTCCAAGGAAACCGGTACCACCGAGCAATAAAAAGTTCATGTCACTAGTTGTACACGAAACCTTCTCACACGTGACCAGTCCTAATCCCAGCGCATCCAAGCTGGAATAAGATGTCAGAGCAGGATTACCCCACCATCTGTCAGAGCTTCTTATTCGGCTAACCTACACATTGAACTTAAATTCAACGCAGACGACATCCTCAGCCTGCTCGACCTCGCAGACCGTCAGCTCGCCAGCAGCCGCTTCGACACGAGGCTCTCACCGCCTACCGGGCGTGCGGTTCCACGGGCACAGTCTTAGAACTTACGGATACGCTCTGCATCCGCCACGAGGTTCTGCGTGAGCTTCTCCGCTTCAAGGCCGCTCAAGTCACAGCTGTCGAAGCGGGCCAGCCAGTCGGCCCGAACAGCGGGGGAGTCGAACCAGGTTGCGCGCTCAGCCTCAATATCCTCGATGCCGCTCAAAGTGCGGCCATCGCGGCTACGGATCGTGAGGTCGTCGACAAGCGGGGCAATCGCTTGAAGTCCTGGGACGATGGCCTTGAAACCCGACGTGTGGGAAACCTCATTGGTCCAGCGCGGGTAGCGGCTCACGCGCTTCGCCTCCAGGTAGCGCTGGACGACGCCCAGCCTGGAGACCTCCTGCGCCACCGCCAGGCCCACGACCTTCACGCGGAAGCCCGCGGAGCGAAACTTGGCTATTTCACCCGCGATGAATTCCGGGTTGGACAGCGTGTTCTCAATGATGAGGGAGTGCCCATGCTGCCGGCCATACTCAATCAGCGAGGACATCCAATAGGGGACCGGGCCATTGGTAAGCACGTCCATGCGTAGGGGGTCGCGCTCCATGATCTCGTCGAGGGCCGGGTGCAGCTTCCGAATCTCATCGGAGTCAAGAACCGCGTGACCATTCTTTACCGATTCAATAGCCGTTGATTTGCCCGACGCTGGCTGCCCCGCCACATAAATGACTTCTGGAACAGACGGACTGTGAGCACTCGACCGGCCAAAGTAGCTGGCTTGCAGAGTCTTTAGCCGTTGCTCCATAACTTGTGGATCAACGGGGAAATCAGCGGCGGAAAGCATAAGCTATGCCGCTTTGTGCTCGGAGGAGAGGGCTTCAAGCCGCTGCGCAAAGAGAGCCGCAGCGGCCCGGATGGCCTCGATGTCGGTTGAATCGACCCCACTGACCATGTCTTCTACGAGCCAGTTCTGACGAATCCACCACTGTGATTCAACATCGTTGCCTGCTTCAGCAGCCCTAGTCAGGTAGGCAGCTTTCAGCGAGGACGCAACCTCCTTCATGGCGTCGAAGGCTGCGTACTCGATCTCCGGGACTTTGGCGGTGCTCATGGCGCTAAGAATAGCAGCGCCATGCAGGAGCTAGCCGTTGATGATCTGCGGGTAGGCCAGGCCCTTGAGGCCCTCAGTACCGAACTCCACGCCGTAGCCGGAGGACTTGATGCCACCGAAAGGCACGCGCGGATCCACAGCACCGTGGCTGTTGATCCAGGTGGTACCAGCCTCCAGCTGCGCGGCCACCTCCAGGGCACGCTCGCGGTTGGAGGACCACACGGAAGAGCCCAGGCCCACGTCGAGCTTGTTGGCCTGCTCAATAGCCCAATCCAGGTCCGTGTACTTCACAATTGGCAGCGCAGGACCGAACTGCTCCTCCACGACCAGTGGGTTGTCCGGGTCAATGTCCGCCACCAGGGTGGTGGGGTAGAAGTAGCCCGGCGCGTCATAGTCCGGGTCGCCACCCAGCAGAACGCGGGCACCCGAGTCCTTAGCAGCGTTGACGAGCTTGTCCACGATGTCGAACTGCTGCTTATTCTGCAGCGGGCCGAGCACGTTCTCCTCCTCCAGGCCCACGCCCATCGGGGAGGCCTTAGCCACCTCGACGAGGGCTTCGCAGACGGCGTCGTATAGCGACTCCGGCACGTACACGCGCTTCATCGCCGCGCAGGTCTGGCCGGTGTTGATGAACGCGCCCCAGAAAAGGTCGCCGGCGATCTCCTTCGGGTCAGCGTCATCCAGCACGATGCCGGCGTCATTGCCGCCGAGCTCCAACGTGAGGCGGGTGAGGTTGTCGGCGCTGGCCTCCACAATCTTCTTACCGGTGGCGGTGGAACCGGTGAACATGATCTTGTCGATTCCCTCGTGGGTGGTCAGCGCCGCGCCAACCTCACCGGCACCACTGACGACCTGGAGAACACCCTCCGGCAGCACGGAGTTCACAACCTTGAGCAGGCCCAGTACGGACAGCGGGGTGTACTCAGAAGGCTTGACGACGACCGCGTTACCCATACGCAGTGCCGGCGCAATCTGCCAGATGGTGATCATCATCGGCCAGTTCCACGGGCCAATAGCACCGACGACGCCGAGCGGGCGGTAGTTGACGGTGGCGGTGATGTCATCATCGACGGCAGTGTAGTTGGGGTGCTCGAAGGAGGCAGTAGCATTCAGCCAGCCGGAGCAGGCACCGACCTCGAAGCGGGCGTTCGGGCCGTTGAGCGGCTTGCCCTGCTCACGGGAGAGAAGCTCAACGAGTGCCTCTGCATTAGCGTCGATGGCAGCGGCGGCCTTGGTGAGAAGCTCGCACCGTTCTTCGTCGCTAAGCTTGGCAAAGTCCTTCTGCGCTGCGCGTGCGGTCTCCACCGCAGCGTTAAGGTCCTCAACGGTGTTCTCTGGCGCGCGGCCAACAACCTCTCCGGTAGCTGGGTTGAGGATGTCGCGTCCGTTCTCGTCCGTGATGGCGGTGAGCAGATCAGCGTAAGTGGCGAACTGAGTCATGAGATCTCCTTGTGAAGAAGTCGTGGGCCCGCGAACAAAGCCCGAAGAATCTTTTATTCGGCATGTTACCTGCACCACACGATGCCGCTTGACTCTGCGTGCATACAATTTGTCCACAAATGTGTGAGCTCTCACGATATGATTCCAGCTATGTCTGCTTCAGCCGTTGAGCACTTCGATATCGCGTCATGGCGCACCGCATCTTCCGATTCCTTTGGTCAACTCGACGTGGACACCGAAGACCCTGCAGCTTTCCACGCCACGCTGCGATCCACGAAGGTGGGGGATATCTCCCTCTTCGATATGTGCACCTCGCCCCATACGGTGAACCGATACAAGGTTTCTACCGACGAGGCTCCCTTTTGCAAGCTCAGCCTGCAGATTTCTGGCTCCTCAACCATGAGCCAGGACGGGCGAACATGTGAATTGCGCCCAGGGGACCTTGCTCTGTATGTGACCCAGCGGCCCTACACCCTGCACTATCCGGAGGAGCAGAACACACTTATTGTGCACTTCCCGCAGAGCTTCCTCGATATTTCACCAGCGCAGATCCAGCACCTGACCGCGAACCCCATCTCACGCTCACACGGCTTGGGCGCAGTGGCGGTTCCCCTCTTTGAACAGCTGGCCAAGAACCTCGATCTGCTCAAGGGTCCGCACGCCACGGCGCTGGTCCGCTCCGCGCTCACCATGCTGGTCTCAGTCCTCGCCTCCGACGTAGCCGATGAACCCTCAGCGGGCACACTGTTGTTCAACCAGGCAACCGCCTACATCGAAAAGCACTTGGGCGACCCGGACCTAGGTCCCAGCACCATCGCTCAAGCACTCTTCGTGTCGGTGCGCCACCTCCACGCCAAGTTCTCCGAACAGGGCCTTTCTGTAGGCAGCTACATCAGAACCAGGCGCCTCGAGCACATCCGCCGAGAGCTCGTGGACCCGCGGCACTCCGAGGAATCAATCAGCCACATCAGCGCCCGCTATGGCCTGCACGACCCCTCGCACCTCTCGCGCATCTTCAAGGCGGAGTACCACGAATCACCGAGTGCGTATCGTGCGGCGGCTAGCCGCTAGCGGTGAAGAAGCGAGTCTGGAAACACCAATGCTGGCACCTCCTGTAAAGGAGATGCCAGCATTATTAGCAGCGAATTTAATGCGCTATTTATGCATTCGCGTAGGGGTTAGGCATGGCAATGTACTGCAGCGACGTGTACTCTTCGATGCCCTCGGCACCGCCCTCGCGGCCCATGCCGGACTGCTTCACGCCACCGAACGGGGCGGCGGCGTTGGAGATGACGCCAGCGTTGAAGCCCATGAGGCCGAACTCGAGGCCGTCGCCAACGCGCCACATACGGTTGGAATCCTCGGTGAACACGTAGGAGGCCAAGCCGTACTCCGTGTCATTCGCAAGCGCGATGGCTTCCTTCTCATCGGAGAAGGTCAGGATCGGAGCGATCGGTCCGAAGATCTCCTCCTGGGCCACGCGGGCATCACGGGAGACGTTCGTGAGAACGGTAGGGGAGTAGAAGTAGCCCTTGCCCTCACCCGGCTTGCCACCGATGAGGACCTTGGCGCCCTTGGCCACGGCGTCGTCGACAAGCGCGGTGATGTTATCCAGTGCCTTCTTCTCCACGAGCGGGCCGCAGGTAACGCCCTCATCGAGGCCGTTGCCCACCTTGAGCTCACCGATGCGCTTGGCGAACTTCTCCGCGAACTCGTCAGCGACGGACTCGTGAACGATGAAACGGTTAGCCGCGGTGCAGGCCTCACCGATGTTACGCATCTTGGCGCCCATTGCACCCTCGACGGCCTGGTCGATGTCGGCGTCCTCAAAGACGATGAACGGAGCGTTGCCGCCCAGCTCCATCGAGGTGCGCAGGACGTTGTCGGCGGCTGCCTTGAGCAGGGTCTTGCCCACCGGGGTAGAGCCGGTGAAGGAAATCTTACGCAGGCGGGAATCCGCCATGATCGGCTCGGAGATGGCAGAGGCCGACTTACCGGAGACCACGTTAACCACACCAGCCGGAACGCCGGCATCAATCATGGTCTGTGCGAAGTACTGGGTGGTCAGCGGCGTCAGCTTGGCCGGCTTCACCACCATGGTGCAACCAGCGGCAATGGCCGGGGCAATCTTGCGGGTAGCCATAGCCAGCGGGAAGTTCCACGGGGTAATAAGCAGGCACGGGCCCACGGGCTTGCGGCGGGTAATCATGCGCAGGGTGCCCTCCGGCGCCGGCAAGGTGCGGCCGTAGTTGCGAACGGCTTCCTCACTAAACCAGCGCAGGTACTCAGCGCCGTAGGTGACCTCACCATAGGACTCCGCCAGCGGCTTGCCCATCTCAAGGGTCATCAGCGCAGCGAACTCATCCTTGCGCTCCTGCACCAGGTCAAAGGCGCGGCGCAGCAAGTCGGAGCGCTCACGCGTAGACGTGCGTGCCCACTCATCCTGCACGGCGCAGGCGGCATCCATAGCCTTTTTCGCGTCCTCAGAAGTAGCGGACGCAAGGGTGGCAATAACCTCACCGGTTGCCGGGTTTTCTACATCAAAGGTGGCGCCATCGGAGGCGTCTACCCACTCACCGTTAATCAGCAAGCCGGTCGGAACCTTGGCCAGCAGCTCGTCAATATTGACCTTGTTGTTTTCACTCATGGTTCTTTTTTACCCTCCCAAATGGAATTTGTCTGCCAGTTGGCGTGCCGCTCCTGAAAGAAGCTGAACATCAGCCCCAACCAGGGCAAATGATGCTCCAGACTCTAAATATTTCTGGGCCTGCTCAAGGTTGAAAGCGTTGACGCCTACCTTCTTTCCGGAAGCGCGGACTGCTTCAAATGTGTGATTGACCGCCTCGAGTACATCCGGATGGGTCTGCTGGCCCAGAAGCCCCATCGAGGCCGCTAGGTCCGAGGGCCCGACGAAGATGTTGTCCACGCCTTCGACGGCCACGATGTCTTCCACGTTCTCCACTGCGGTCGCAGACTCGATCTGCACCGTGAGGCTCACCGTGTCCGAAGCGTTGGTGAGGTAGTCCTCCACGCCGTTCCACCGCGAGGAGCGGGCCAGAGCCGAGCCGACTCCGCGTACACCGCGGGGCGGGTAGTGCATAGCCGCGACTGCCGCCTCAGCTTCCTCGGCCGTATCAATCATGGGCACCATGAGGTTTTGTGCGCCCAGGTCCAGGTACTGCTTGATCAGCGCCGTGTTGTTCACCGGCACGCGAACCACGCGCGTCAGGCCATAGGCATCGGTGGCGCGCAGCAAGGAGAGGATGGTCTCCAGGCCATAAGGCGAATGCTCACCGTCGATCAGCGTCCAGCTAAAGCCAGCTGAGGCGATGATCTCCGCCGCAGCCTCCGAGCCTGAACAAATCCATGCGCCGACGAGTGGTTGCTCGGCCTTATCAAGGACGTCCGTGAAAGTGGGCGGCAATTTTACTGGAATCGGCATGTGATGGACCCCAACTTTCCATAGTCAGCGTGGACGGTATCGCCCGGTTCGACCCACATGGGCTTGGTGAAGGAACCGGCGAGGATGATGTCGCCGCCGGCGAGGCTATCGCCGTGCGCGTGGAGTTTGTTGGCAAGCCATGCCACGCCCATTGCCGGGTGGTTGAGCACGGCCGCCGCCACTCCCGTATCTTCGATGGACTCGTTGCGGTAAAGCAGCGCGGACACCCAGCGCAGATCGACGTCCGCAGGGTCTACCGGGTTGCCGCCATAAACCATGGCGCCGAGCGCCGCATTATCCGAAATCGTGTCGACGATCGTGCGGCCCTCCATCTCGATGCGGGAGGAGAGGATCTCCAGCGCGGGGACGACGTACTCCGTCGCGCGCAGGACGTCGAAAATGCTGCAATTCGGTCCCTTCAGCTCTTCCTTGAGCACGAAGGCCAGCTCGACCTCGATGCGAACATTGGAGAACTGCGCGTGCTCGATGGTGGAGCCGTTCTCGTAGACTTGGTCCTCAAAAATCGCGCCGTAATCGGGTTCGGTAATTCCCGTAGCCTCCTGCATGACCTTCGAGGTCAGGCCAATTTTGCGGCCCACGAGGCGGCGCCCACTTTCCTCACCGCGGCGCACCCACTCGCGCTGCACCGCGTAGGAGTCCTCGATGCTCATCTCCGGGAAACGGGCAGTCAGCAGCGGGACCATCGTGCGGTCCTTTTCGGCTTGCGCCAGTTCATCTGCGATAGCGATGTGCTGTTTCTCATCCAGCATGTACTTCGCTCCTTAAGGTGTTGTAGAACGTGTTTGTTCTGTTTAACAGGTTTGTTGAACCTGAAGGTTTCACGTGAAACGACAACGCGGCCCCGCGATATGTGCGCTTGCTTCTCGACGCCACGGGGCCACGTTCATCAACCTGAGTACTTAGGTCGTTTTAGAGCTGGTGTCCCAGCTTGTACTCGCCTTGCTTCCACTCCGGCATCTCCTCCGCATCTTCCTTGCGGGTGTAGGAGAAGCCATCCGCGCCAATGGTGGCCTCCAGCTCGGACTCATCCTCACGGGCAACCAGCGGCACCGGGTTGCCGTCCAAGTCGAGGACGGTGGAGCCATCGCGGTACCAAGAAGGAACAACCGGGGTTCCCCACCAGTCGCGGCGCTGGTTATCGTGGACATCCCAGGTCACGACCGGGTTATCCGGGTCGCCGGTGTAGTAGTCCTGGGTGTAGATCTCTACGCGGTGTCCATCCGGGTCACGCAGGTACAGGTAGTACGCGTTGGAGACACCGTGGCGACCCGGGCCGCGCTCAATGCGGTCGGACTCGCGCAGCGCACCCAACTTGTCACAAATCGCGATGATGTTGTGCTTCTCATGGGTAGCAAATGCGATGTGGTGCATACGCGGGCCATCGCCACCGGTCATGGCGGTGTCGTGGACCGTCGGCTTACGGCGCATCCATGCGGCGTAGACAGTTCCCTCCTCATCGCGGATGTCCTCGGTGGTGCGGAAGCCAAGCTCCTCCATGTACTTCACAGCGGAAGGAACGTCCGGGGTGATCTGGTTGAAGTGGTCGAGACGAACCAGCGCGCCAGGGATGTGGGCGTCGTATGCCCAGGCAAGACGCTCGACGTGCTCTACCTCGTAGAAGAACTCGTACGGGAAGCCCAGCGGGTCCTGAACGCGGACCGAATCACCGATGCCCTTGACAAAGCCATCCTTGTTACGGCGCACCTCGCAGCCGCGCGCCTTGTAGAACTCCTCCGCAAGGTCCAGGTCCTCCGGGGAACGGACGCGGAAGGAGAACGCAGCGACGGCAGCGACAGGGCCCTGACGCAGCACGAGGTTGTGGTGGATGAACTCCTCGTAAGTGCGGAGGTAGATTTCGTTCTCGTTCTCCTCGGTGACGACAAGACCGAGGGTGTCAACGTAGAACTTTCGGGACGCAGCGAGATCGGTAACGATGATCTCCATGTAGGCACAACGCAGAATGTCGGGGGCCTGAATGTCAGCCATGATGGCTCCTTAGTTAGTTAGTGGTGGGGGAGTAGAGAGTGGACGGCTTAGTCCTGCTTGCCAAAGACCGGGTTGTGTACCTTGTCCAGGTTGATGTGAACGGCCTGCTGGTCGGTGTAGAAGTCGATCGAGCGGTAGCCTCCCTCGTGGCCCAGGCCGGAGGCCTTGACGCCGCCGAACGGGGTGCGCAGGTCACGGACGTTGTTGGAGTTGAGCCACACCATGCCGGCCTCAACATTCTGAGCGAAGTTGTGGGCGCGCTTCAGATCCGAGGTCCACACGTAGGCGGCAAGGCCGTACTTCGTGTTGTTGGCCAGCTCGAGTGCTTCCTCATCGGTATCGAACGGGGTGATGGCAACGACGGGGCCGAAGATCTCTTCCTGGAAGATGCGGGCGTCCGGCTTGACGTCAACGAAGACGGTCGGCTGAACAAAGTTGCCTTCCTCGAAGCCCTCCGGGCGCTCGCCGCCGGCGGCCAGGGTGGCCTCCTGCTTGCCGATCTCGATGTAGGAGGTGACCTTCTCGTAGTGCTCCGGGTGGACCAGAGCGCCGACCTCGGTGGTGGGGTCGGAAGGCAGGCCCACCTTCACGCGCTTAGCCTGTGCGGTGTAGCGCTCCACGAACTCGTCGTAGATATCGCGCTGAACCAGGATGCGGGAGCCGGCGGTGCAACGCTCACCGTTGAGGGAGAAGACACCGAAGATGCAGGCATCAATCGCGGTCTCCAGGTCGGCATCGCTGAAGACGATGGCGGGGGACTTGCCGCCCAGCTCCATCGACAGACCCTTGAGGTGAGGGGCCGCGTTGCCGAAGATGATCTGGCCGGTGCGGGACTCGCCGGTGAAGGAAATCAGCGGGACGTCCGGGTGTTTGACCAGCGGGTCACCTGCATAGCCTTCCTCACCGAAGCCGTTGACCAGGTTGAAGACGCCCTTCGGTAGACCGGCCTCCTCAAAGATGCCTGCCCACAGCTGTGCGGAAAGCGGAGTGAACTCGGCCGGCTTCAAGACGACGGAGTTACCGGTAGCGATGGCCGGAGCCAGCTTCCAGGACTCCAGCATGAACGGGGTGTTCCACGGGGTGATCAGGCCCGCCACGCCAATCGGCTTACGGTTGACATAGTTGATCTGGCGGCCTGGGACCTTGTAGGCGTCGTCAGCCTGCGCCACGATCAGGTCAGCGAAGAAGCGGAAGTTCTCCGCTGCGCGCTTAGCCTGGCCGTTGGCCTGGGTGATGGGCAGGCCGGAGTCAAAGGATTCCCACGCGGCAAGCTTGTCTGCGCGGGTTTCGACGATGTCCGCAATCTTGTTCAAGACGCGGGCGCGCTCGCGCGGCAAGGCCTTGGACCACGGGCCGTTCTCGAAAGCATCCTTAGCGGCGGCCACCGCCTTCTCAATGTCTTCCGGCTTGCCGGAAGCAGCCTTGATGTAGGGCTTGTTCGTGACCGGATCCAGGACCTCGAATTCATCACCATCTACCGACGAGACAAACTCGCCATTGATGTAGTGAAGAATCTTCTCGGGGAGATCGGTGGGCTTAGCTGCATCGTTGTTCGTAGCCATAGGTGGTTTACACTCCTTAGTCGTTTTTCTTGCGATAGGTGCTGAGGGTGGTCAGTCTGTGTTGCCTGGCCACCTTTTCTATGTAGGTGGGTTCCGCGCCAGCCTCGATGAGGCTGAGCAATTGCTCGTGTTCTCGTGTGGACTCTTGGGCTCTCTCGGGCACGTACCGAAAGGTGGAGACGCGGTGGTATTCCAATTGCTTCCATTGGTCCACCACCAAGTTCTTCAGCCTCTCGTTCGGGCACTTGGAGAAGAGAACGCTATGAAATTCTTTGTTGAGCTGGGTAAATACCTCTGGATCGTGGTGGATATCAAGCTCCCGCATGCGCTGATTAATCTCCCGCGCCTGGGCAATATCCTCTGGGCCAAGATGCGGAGCGGATTGCGCCGTGGCGTTGGCCTCCACGGTGGCAACGATGTCCATGGATTCGTAATAGGCCTCGCGGTTATACGTGGTAACGCTGGCACCGACGTTGCGCTCGTAGGTGACCATTCCTTCCGCCTCAAGCTGGCGAATGGCTTCGCGGACGGGGACCACGCTGATTCCCAAGTCATCCGCGATTGCTGCCAGCACGAGGCGGTAGCCGGGTTCATACTCGCGAGTACGAATCTTTTCACTTATCCAGTTATAGGCTTTCTGGGACTTGCTCTCCCCAGCTGGTGCCGCGGGTTCCGTCATTGACCACCCGCCTTTCCATCACGGAACGCGATGTAGGCTTCCTTGTTCGCTCCGGTCGGCGGGAAGAGGCCATCCAAGCTGGCTCCCGTCTCCACCTGGGAAGCAACCCATTCGTCCTCGTGCTCCTTGGCCAGAGCGGCCTCGGCGACTTCGGCTGCGATGTCGCGGGGAATCACCACGACGCCGTCATCGTCGCCGACGATGATGTCACCGGGAAGGACGGTGGCGTTACCGCAGGAGACGGCGATGTCGCTATCCCACGGAACGTGTTTGCGTCCGAGAACGCAGGGGTGCGCGCCCTGGGTGAAGACGGGAAGGCCAATCTCCTTGACGGCCTCGTAGTCACGCACGCCGCCATCGGTCACAACACCAGCAGCACCGCGCACCTTGGCGCGCAGCGCCAGAATGTCACCGAGCGTTCCGGAGCCGGATTCCTGACGGGCCTCAATGACGATGACCTCGCCCTCCCTGACCGTGTCGAAGACCTTCTTCTGCTCGTTGAGGCCACCGCCATGGGACTTGAACAGATCCTCACGGCCGGCCACGAAGCGCAAGGTGCGGGCGACGCCCACCATCTTGGTTCCCTTGGCTTGCGGGTACACGCCTTCGATCACGGATTGGTTGATGCCGCGCTTGCGCAGCTGAGCAGACAAACCGGCGGTGGGGGCCTTCTCCAGAGCAGACTTAAGCTCCGGGTCGAGGCCGCCCTCATCCTTGGGGGGAAGGCCAGCAGACTCGCGGTCACCGTAGGCATCCTCGCGCTGCTTATCGTCAATGTAGGGCAGATTGCCCAGCTGCGGATCGAAGGAGGCGGGGACTTCCTTCACGGTGGTCTTCAGCTTGCCGGAGCTCACGCCTCCTGGAACGTCGACCTCAACCTCTACGACGTCACCAGGCTCGATGACGGAAGATCCTGCAGGGGTGCCGGTGAGGATGATGTCACCGGCCTCCAGTGTCATGTGCTGGGAAAGGTCGGCAACAAACTGGGCGAGAGGGAAGATGAGGTCTTCGTCGGAGGACGTTCCCTCTTGGACAACCTCTCCGTTGACCCACGTGCGAAGGCGAAGGCCCTTGGGGTCGATCCCCTGGGCGTCGATAAGCTCCGGCCCAATGGGGGTGTACCCATCGCGCGACTTGGAACGGGTATTGGAGCCCTTGTCCTGAACCTTGTAGTCGTACAGGCCAATGTCGTTCGAGGCGGTCACGTAGGCAACGTGCTTCCACGCATCCTCGAGGGATACGTTGCGGGCCGGAGTGCCGATGATAAGTGCGATTTCGCCTTCGAAGGCCAACAGTTCGGTTCCTTCGGGGCGCTCGACTACCCCGTCCGACTCAGCCAGCGTGCTCGTCGCCTTGAGGAAGTAACTCGGGGTCTTGGGCCAGCGACCGCGCTGTGCCGCGCGGGACTCAAAGGCCACATGGACAGCGATCATTTTGCCCGGTTTAACCGGCAAGAACTCAGGTACAGCCATGAAGAATCCTTAATTGTGAACAAATCCTTGCCCAGATCGTATATTATCCCTAGCACCACCGCAAGTGGTTCAACTCACACGTTTTTCCGTATATGGCACACCCCATGCCGAAAGGAATCTCACTATGTCGCACGCAACTGTCACGCCGACAATATCGACGGCTGAACGCCGCCGCGTCGTCGCCGCGACGACCATCGGTACCGCCATCGAGTGGTACGACTACTTCCTCTATGCAGCAGTGGCCGGACTCGTGTTCAACCACCTCATGTTCGGCCCGCTCGAAGGTGGCCTGGCCACCATCATCTCCTTCCTGACCGTTGGCTTGTCCTTCCTGTTCCGCCCAGTCGGCGCCTTCCTGGCCGGGCACTTCGCCGACCGCTTCGGACGCCGCGTGGTCCTCATGGTCACGCTCATCGCCATGGGCGGCGCAACCACCCTGATTGGCGTTCTGCCAACCTATGAAACCGCTGGAATCTGGGCGCCGATTCTCCTCATCACCCTGCGCATCATCCAGGGCATCTCTGCTGGTGGCGAATGGGGCTCCGCGGTGCTCATGGCGGTGGAACACGCCCCGACTGACAGGCGCGGCCTCTACGGCGCAGGCCCCCAGATCGGCGTACCCGCCGGCCTGCTGCTCTCCTCTGGCGTGCTATCCATCATGAACACCATCGCGCCTGGCGACGCCTTCATGGACTGGGGCTGGCGCGTTCCCTTCCTCCTCTCCTTCGTCCTCGTCTTGGTGGGCTACCTCATCCGCATGGGCGTCGACGAATCCCCGGTGTTCGCGGAGATTGCGGAACGCGAAGAGGAAGAAGCCACCAACCCCATTGGCACGCTGTTTAAGAAGTTCACCCCGCTCGTCCTGGTCGCCGCGCTCGTCTTCGCAGGTAACGGCACCGTCGGGTACATGACTACGGGCGGCTACATCCAGCGCTACGCCACCGACCCCGAGGGCCCCGTCGCACTCGACCGCGGTGATGTCCTCAACGCCGTGACCGTGTCTGCCTTCTCTTGGGCCTTGACCACCTTGTTCGCCGGTTTTGTCTCGGATTACATCGGCCGCCGAAATACCTACCTCCTGGGATTCATCTTGCAGGGCATCGGCGCTGCCGCCCTCTTCCCGCTGGTCAATACCGGAAGCCTAGGCCTCCTCTACGGCGCACTCCTCTTCCTCACCGTGGGTCTGGGCCTGACCTACGGCGCGCAATCCGCGATGTACGCAGAACTATTCCCCGCCTCGATTCGCGCCACGGGTGTGTCCATCACCTATGCCCTCGGCTCGGTCCTGGGCGGCGCCTTCGCCCCCATGATTGCCGCTTCGCTCGTCGAGGCAACAGGTACCACTTTTGCGGTGTCGGGCTACCTCGTATCTGCTTCGATCGTCGGCTTCATCTGCACCTTCATCCTGCGTGAGCGCAAGGGAATCGCGCTCGGCGCGGAACACGAGGCCGAGCAATCCCGAGGACACTTCATTTTCAGCCCGCGCTAGACGACGCCCCTCCACATGAGCCCTCACGATTTCACAAGGGCCATTGTGCGAGGCGGGCATATCATATATGATTCCCTTCTAAGACCCAGCTCACATCTCAGAGACGCCTTGAACTGAGTCACCACCCACAAGAGCAAAGATCACATGGCAGTAGGGGAGTGGCCGCTACCCCCACCACCCCTTCGTTCTCGTTCATTACAACCGCTGACTAAGGAGTCCACAGTGCAGTTCCACCACAATGGCTACGTTTCGGAAGACCCCCGCGTGCACGAGCCCGCCGGGTACGGCGTCGATCGCGCTTCTGAACTTCCAGATGAAATGGACGTTCTCATTGTGGGCTCCGGGCCCGCAGGCATGATCGCTGCGGCACAGCTCGCGATGTTTCCCAACGTCAATACGCGCATCATTGAGCGTCGCCCGCATCGCCTTGAGCTCGGACAAGCTGATGGCATCCAGTCCCGCTCTGTAGAGACCTTCCAGGCCTTTGGCTTTGCTAAGGAAATCACGGAAGAGGCCTATGAAATTACGGAGATGGCCTTCTGGAACCCGGATCCGAATGATCGCTCCAAGATTGTCCGCGGTGCCTGCCCTGTTGATGATGAACAAGGAATCTCCGAATTCCCACACCTCATTGTCAACCAGGCCCGTGTGTTGGATTACTTCGCCCGCTATGCACACCGCGCGCCCGGCCGCATCACCCCGGACTATGGCTGGAATTTTGTCTCCCTAGAGGTAGGGGAGGGCGAATACCCGGTGACGGTGCACCTCGAGGATGTCGACGGCAACCCGCGCGACGTTCGCGCTAAGTACGTCGTCGGTTGCGATGGCGCTAAGTCACGCGTCCGCAAGTCCATCGGCCGCTCGCTCAAGGGCGACCAGGCTAACCACGCGTGGGGTGTCATGGACGTTGTCGTTGACACCGATTTCCCGGACTGGCGCACCAAGTGCGCCATCCACTCCCAGGCCGGTTCTATCCTCCACATCCCGCGCGAGGGCGGCTACCTCTGCCGCGTGTACGTCGATCTCGGCGTGGTGCCAGAGGATGACAACCACAAGGTCCGCAACACGCCGATTGAGAAGATCATCGAGAAGGCGAACGAGATTTACGCCCCCTATTTCGTCGACGTCAAGATGGTGGCGTGGCATTCCGTCTACGAGGTGGGCCACCGCCTTGTCGACGCCTTCGACGATAACGACGACGACCCACGCGTCTTCCTCACCGGCGACGCCTGCCATACCCACTCGGCAAAGGCGGGACAGGGCATGAACGTCTCCATGCAGGATGGCTTCAACATTGGATGGAAGCTCGGCCACGTCCTCGACGGCCGCGCGCCGAAGGAGCTTCTCAGCACGTACCACGGTGAGCGCCAGCCGGCCGCCCAGAACCTCATCAACTTCGACCGCGAGTGGTCGACCCTCATGGCCACCCCGACAGAGGAGCTCGATGATCCGGAGGCAGTGGAGAAGTACTACGTTGCCGCGGAGGAGTTCGCCGCCGGCATGATGACGCAGTACGAGGAAAACCTGATCGTCGGCACTACCCAGCACCAAGATCTGGCTTCCGGCTTCCCGGTGGGCAAGCGCTTCAAGTCCTTTGAGGTCCTGCGCCGCTGCGACGCCTACCCTCAGCACCTGGGCCACCAGCACACCGCAGATGGCCGCTACCGCATCTACGCCTTCGCCGATGCCCCCAAGGCCGGCGAGGACTCCACGCTGAGCCAGTGGGCCGAGAAGGTCGGGCCCATCCTGGCCAAGTTCACCCCCGAAGGGGCTGACGAGAATACCTACTTCGATGTGAAGGCCATCTACCAGCAGACGAACCACCACGACTACGAGATTCTCGACGCCCCTCTTCTCTTCCGCCCCCGCAACGGCAAGTTCAATGTTCCGAATTGGGAGAACGTCTTCAACGCACTCCCCGGGGACAAGGACATCTTTGAAGGCCGCGGCATTTCCCGTTACGGAGCCGTCGTCATCGTTCGCCCGAACCAGTACGTCGGTGCCGTCCTCCCACTCGATGTTCCATCAGCGGTCGAGGACTACTTCTCCTCCGCGCTCATCAAGCTCAAGTAGCCCCTCATTCACGTTCAACTCTCGCTGCACTCCTTAGGGCCCGGCATCGTGCCGGGCCCTTTTTGCCGCCTTGCCGAAACCACCCTCATGGACACAGGGGGTCGGGACCGCCAAGTACAGCACCTAGGTTTCACGTGAAACACTCACGCATCGGTCCCTTCAGCTCGTCCATCCGCTTACCACGGGGGTACCCGCCGGTGCATTATCTGTACGGCGGAAGGTATCGGTGTTAGAGTCAGTGATATGAAGAACACAGTTAACCTTTGGTGGTGGCGCGCGTAACCCGCGGGCCTCGTTGTTCTCCCATATTTAAGGCCCGCAGCTGCGGGCTTTTCGGCGTTTTGCTCTCTTGCGAAGCTCGCGGCAGCACACAAAACCGTTGAAGAAAGACAGAATATGCCGTACACAGCCACACGCGAGGTCAGGTACACACCCGACGCCAGCGCACTCTTTTATGCCCTCGCCACCCCACAGAACTCCCTGCTCTTAGAGTCCGCGGACATCGAGTCCAAGAAAAACCTCACGTGCATCGCCATCACAAAGGCTGCACTCAAGGTGGTGTGCCGGGGCCAAGAGGTCACCGCCACCGCGTTGACAACGTCGGGCGGCCTTCTTATCGACGAACTCCGCGCGGACTTCCAATCACGGATCATCCACAGCTCAGAAGGCAGCGTCACCTTCCGCTTCGATCTCCCCACCGAGCACGATGAGCGCGCCCGCCTCCGCGCCACCTCCACCGCTGATATTCTGCGCACGCTGCAGTTTAGCCAGCTCTACTCCGGCGAGTCACTCCCATTCCTTGGAGGCGGATTCGCCTTCGACTACGTCGCGACGTTCGAGGAACTGCCACCGGTACCGGACGGCCCAAACGCGTATCCGGATTATGAGTTTCTCGTCGCCGAGCATGTCCTCACGGTGGACCACCTCACCAAGAGAGCAAAGATTGAGGGGTGGGGCGTCGACAAGCGCGCGCTCGAAGCGGAGCTCGACCGTACCGCTGCCACCGAGCCCATCACCCCAGAAGCCCCCGCACCGTGCGAAACCATCAGCGCACGCGCCAGCATCGATGACGCTGCCTTCCGCCGCCACGTCGAGCGCCTCCAAGGCAACGTGCATGCAGGCGATATTTATCAGGTGGTCCCTTCCCGCGCCTTCAGCCTCGACTGCCCCGATGCCTTCGCCGCCTACCGCACGCTGCGGAAGACCAACCCCTCGCCGTACATGTTCTACCTGCGCGGGGAGGAACACGAGCTCTTCGGTGCGTCCCCTGAGTCGAATCTGAAGTACACGGCCTCCGACCGGCAGGTGCAGCTCTATCCCGTGGCCGGCACCCGCCCGCGCGGTGCGACCCACGAGCTGGATATCCGCAATGAACTGGAGATGCGCACCGACTCCAAAGAGGTCTCGGAGCACATCATGCTCGTGGACCTGGCCCGCAACGACCTCGCCCGCGTCGCCGTCCCCGGCACCCGAAAGGTCGCCGACCTGCTCCAGGTGGACCGCTACTCTCGCGTCATGCACCTGGTTTCCAGGGTCGTCGCCACGCTGCACGAGGATTTCGACGCCCTCGACGCCTACCGAGCCTGCATGAATATGGGCACGCTCACCGGCGCTCCGAAGCTGCGCGCCATGGAGCTCATCCGCGAAACCGAAGGTACTCGCCGCGGCTCCTTCGGCGGAGCAATCGGCTACCTGCGCGGTGATGGCTCGATGGATAACTGCATCGTCATCCGTTCCGCCTACGTCAAGGATGGCACGGCCGTCGTCCAGGCCGGCGCGGGCGTCGTGCGCGATTCCGTCCCCCAATCCGAGGCCGATGAAACGGTACATAAAGCCTACGCGGTGCTCAGCGCCATCGCCCAGGCACACAACGCATCTCTGGAGGTCATCCGATGAATCCGCACGTCGTCCTCATCGATAACCACGATTCCTTCGTCTACAACCTCGTCGACGCCCTCGCCGGCTATAACACCACCGTCTTCCGCAACATCGTGCCCGTGGAGGAGGTCCTCGCCGCCCAGCCCGATATCATCCTCCTCTCGCCCGGCCCGGGTCATCCCCGCGACGCCGGATCGATGATGCAGCTTATCGACGCCACCCTCGGCCGCATCCCCATCCTCGGTATCTGCTTGGGCTTCCAGGCGCTCCTTGATCACTTCGGCGGCACCGTCGAGCCCTGCGGCCCAGTCCACGGCTCATCCGTACCCATAACGCTGACCGACGCCGGCGCCAGCCACCCTCTCTTTCAGGGTCTCACCACCGACTCCGAGCCCGATAACCCGAACTATGTTGGCCGCCTCATCCCCGTTGCGCGTTACCACTCCTTAGGCTGCGCGAACGTTCCCGCCCAGATTCGCAGCCTCGCCGAGACCGAGACCGCCATTGGCCCCGTCACCATGGCGGCGGAAACACTCGACGGCATGGCTCTCGGCCTCCAGTTCCACCCAGAATCACTCCTCACGCCGACGGGACCGATCATGATCGAGCGGTGTATTAATCAACTTTCTGTTCACCCCACCATTGAAGGATCCAAGTAATGACTGATAATAAGGCATTGACGACATTGCAAGCCTTCCTCGACATCCAAGAGCCGACCCTGGAGCAAGCCATCGAGGTCTTCACCCCACTGACGGTAGGGGAGTATGACGATATCCATATCGCCGCCCTCCTGACCCACATCCGCACCCGCGGAGAGACCTTCGCTGATGTCGCCGGCGCGGCACGCGCTTTCATCAAGGCCGGCCGGCCATTCCCTGTCACCGGCAAGGGGCTCATGGACACCGCGGGAACCGGCGGCGATGGCGCTAACACCATCAACGTCACCACCGGCGCTTCCCTCGTCGCCTCCGCGGGCGGAGTCAAGATGGTCAAGCACGGCAACCGCTCTGTCTCCTCCAAGTCTGGCTCAGCCGACGTCCTGGAGGCCCTCGGCATCCCGCTTGATCTCGACCCAGACCGCGCAGTCCGCCAGCTCGAGGCATCCAATTTCACCTTCCTCTTTGCGCCGGCCTACAACCCGGCCGTCGCCCACGTGCAACCGGTGCGCAAGGGCCTCGGCGTCTCCACTCTCTTCAACACCATGGGCCCGCTCCTGAGCCCCGGCCGCCCGGAGTTCCAAATCATGGGCATAGCCAACCCCGAGCAAGGCCAGCTCATCGCTGAGGTCTTCAAGGAGCTCGGCCGCACCCGCGCGCTCGTGGTCCACGGTGCTGGCACCGATGAGATTGCCGTTCACGGTACCACCCAGGTCTGGGAGCTTCGCGACGGCACCATTAGCCACTACGAGCTCACCCCCGAAGACCTCGGCATTTCCCGCCATGACTTGTCCGACCTTGCCGGCGGCAACGGGGAAGAAAACGCGAAGGCCCTCCGGGCGGTCTTCGCCGGTGCGGGCAAGCCGGCCCATCACGACGCGATCGTCGCCACCGCCGGCGCCATGTTCTATCTCAACGGCACAACTGACACCATCCAAGACGGCGTCGCGCACGCCAACCAACTCATCCAGGACGGCACCGTGGCCGCATGGCTGAAGAAGCACGAGGAGGCGAACTATGGCTCTGCCGACCGTGCTTGAGGGGATCGTCGCCAAGCGCCGCACGCATCTACCAGCCATCCGTGAACGCCTCGCCCACGTGGACCTCACGACTCTCCCGCGCTCTGAGCGTTCCTTCTACGACGCGCTCAACGGGACCAACCGTTTCATCATGGAATGCAAGTCCGCGTCCCCGTCGCTCGGCCTCATCCGTGAGCATTATGAACCGGGAGCCATCGCCCGCGTGTATTCGCGCTATGCCTCGGCCATCTCTGTGCTCTGCGAACCGGACCGTTTCGGTGGTGACTATGACCATTTGCAGACCGTGGCGCTGTCCACGCACCTGCCGGTCTTGTGCAAGGACTTCATTATCGATCCAATCCAGGTGTATGCCGCGCGTTACTTTGGCGCCGACGCCATTTTGCTCATGATGTCCATCGTCGATGATGAGACTTATGCGGAGCTCAAACATTTGGCAGATTCCCTTGGGCTCGACGTTCTCACTGAGGCGATCACTGAGGACGAGGTCGACCGCGCCACCGCCTTTGGTGTGGACGTCATTGGCATTAACAACCGCAACCTCCACGACCTCAGCATCGATCTCACCCGGTCCGAGCGCCTGTCTCGCTTTGTGCCCTCCGGCAAAGTTGTGGTTTCGGAATCCGGAATCCGCAACAACCAGACTGTGCGCCGCCTTGGGTCTCATGCCAACGCATTCCTTGTCGGCTCCCAACTCACGGGTACGCCTGATATCGATCGTGCTGCACGCGAGCTTGTCTATGGTCACAATAAGGTCTGCGGACTCACGACGTGGTCTGCAGCTCAGGCCGCCCGCGCCGCCGGCACTGTCTACGGCGGGCTCATCTTCGAAGAGGCATCGCCCCGCAATGTTTCACGTGAAACCGCGCTCGATATCATCGCCCACGAACCTGATCTCAGCTACGTCGCGGTCTCTCGCCGCACCACTGGCTGGGAGGATCTCGCTTTCGACGGCATTGCCACCCTCCAGATCCATACCCCTTACCAGGGGAGCACGGAGGCCGAGCTCCAACTCATTGAGTCCGTCCGCGCGGTAGCGGGGGAGCGGCAGGTATGGCGAGCCATCGATATGACGGCGCCACACGGCCCGGTGCTCGCCTCTGCGCTTGCCGACTCCTCCGACATGCTCATCCTCGATTCTGGTGCCGGCGGTACGGGTAACTCCTTCGATTGGTCAACAATTCCCGACAACGTCAAAGATAAGGCACTTCTCGCGGGTGGCCTTAAACCCGACAACCTTCGCGATGCGCTTCGCGTCGGCACAGCCGGACTGGACATCAACTCCGGCGTCGAAATTAACGGCAGAAAGGACACCGCGCTCATCGCTACGGCCTTCAACACCATTCGTCACTTTACGTATTAACCCTTAACCCAAACCTACCCAAAAGGAACACCATGACTAACCCACAAGACGCGAGGGAAACCCTCCTTCCCGCGTATTTCGGCGAGTTCGGCGGACAGTTTGTCCCCGAGTCTCTCATTCCCGCACTCGACCAACTCGAGAAGGCCTTCGTCGAAGCGCAAAACGATCCCGCCTTCCGCAAAGAACTGTCCGGCTATCTTCGTGACTACCTTGGCCGTCCCACCCCTCTCACCGAGGCAACTAAGCTCGGTGGAAAGGCACGTATTTTCCTCAAGAGGGAGGACCTCGTCCACGGCGGCGCCCACAAGACCAACCAGGTGATTGGCCAAGCGCTCTTGGCCAAGCGCATGGGAAAGACCCGCATTATCGCTGAGACCGGCGCGGGCCAGCACGGGACCGCGACTGCGCTTGCCTGCGCGCTGCTCGATCTTGAGTGCGTCATCTACATGGGCGCTAAAGACGTCGAGAGGCAACAGCCCAATGTCTACCGCATGGAGCTCATGGGCGCGAAGGTCATTCCGGTGGACTCCGGATCTGGCACCCTCAAAGATGCCGTTAATGAGGCGCTGCGCGATTGGACCGCAACGTTCCACGAATCCCACTACCTGCTCGGCACCGCTGCCGGCCCCCATCCTTTCCCCACGATTGTCCGCGAGTTCCACAGGGTGATTTCCGAGGAAGCCAAGGCCCAAATGCTTGAGCGCACGGGCGGGCTTCCCGACGTGGTCGTCGCCTGCGTCGGCGGCGGCTCCAATGCCATCGGCATGTTCGCGGATTTCATCGACGAGGAGTCGGTCGAGCTCGTCGGCGCCGAGCCTGGGGGAGAGGGCCTCGATTCCGGACACCACGGTGCCACGATCAACAATGGCACCATTGGCATCCTCCACGGCGCCCGCTCCTACCTCATGCGCAATGCCGACGGTCAAGTAGAGGAGTCCTATTCCATCTCCGCCGGCCTCGATTACCCCGGCGTCGGTCCACAGCATGCTCACCTGGCGCAGACGGGCCGCGCCACCTATGTCGGCATCACCGACGCGGAGGCACTTGAAGCGTTCCAAATCCTCAGCCGCCGCGAAGGCATCATTCCCGCCCTTGAATCCTCACACGCCCTGGCCTATGCGCTTAAGCGCAAAGATGAGGACATCACCATTCTCGTTTCCCTTTCCGGGCGCGGCGACAAAGACATCGACCACGTCCGCCGCACCCTCGACGCGCACCCCGAATTCCAGATCACGGAGGACAAGTAATGAGCCGATACGAGAAACTCTTCTCCAACCTTGCCGCCCGCAGTGAAGGGGCCTTCGTTCCCTTCATCATGTTGAGCGATCCCGACCCGGACACTGCCCTCGATATCGTTCGCGCGGCCGTCGCCGGCGGGGCCGACGCGCTCGAACTCGGCGTCCCCTTTTCGGACCCTGTTGCCGACGGTCCCACCATTCAGGCCTCACACATCCGCGCCCTCGAAGGTGGGGCAACGGTTGATTCCGCTATCGACCAAATCCGCCAGATTCGAGCCGAATTCCCAGACCTTCCGATTGGCATGCTCATCTATGGCAATGTTCCCTTCACTCGTGGGTTGGAGACCTTCTACTCCGAGTTTCAAGAAGCGGGCGCTGATAGCATCTTGCTTCCCGACGTCCCCATCCGCGAAGGCGCACCTTTCGTCGCCGCCGCCGACAAGGCCGGCATTGACCCGATCTTCATCGCCCCGGCACAAGCCTCGGAGCAGACCCTCCAGGGCGTGGCTCAATACTCGAGGGGCTACATTTACGCAATCTCTCGCGACGGCGTCACCGGCACCGAGAAGGAATCGGAAACCCACGGGCTCGTTGATGTAGTGAACAACGTGAAACGCTTTGGTGGGGCACCGATTCTCCTTGGCTTTGGGATCTCAACCCCTCAGCATGTCGCCGATGCCATCTCCGCTGGCGCAGCTGGGGCCATCACCGGATCTGCTTTAACGAAGATTGTCGACGCTCACCTCGACGAGAACAACAAGCCCACCGAAGGACTCGCCTCTGCAGTCACCGACTTCGTATCCAAGATGAAGGCTGCTACCAAGCGTGCCGTTGGCTAAGCGCTTTCCCGAACAATCCTGACCCGCCACGGCCTCTTCCATCACGTCGTGCGCCACCACGCATCACGATGGAAGGGGTCGTTTCACGTGAAACAGCGCGTGTTCCATATGCACAAGCCCATCGGCTACCGTCGTTGTAGCCAGCAGTCACTAATAATGCCGCCTTCAGTGCCTTCAAAAGCCTCCTTAATTCCCTAATCCCCAACAGCGATAGTCGCTTGGCCCTCAGAAGGGGATATCATCGGATGCGTTCGAGTAGCGATCCGCCGGGTCCGTCCTGTCGAAGACTTCGACCAACTCTCCGCCATCAAGCTCAACCTTCAAGGCTTTGGCCTCTTCGTGCATCTTCCGCCGGTGAGCAATGACATCTTCCGCGACGGTTCGTGCCCACACCTTAGACGCCGGGGCCAGGGGACCGGTTGCTTCAGTCACCGCCCAGGTGCCGTCCTCAAACAACCAGACAACATCACCAGTAACTGGGTCCAGGATATAGAAAGCCCGTCCGTCAGTTTTCATGTTGTGGTGGTGCTGACAAAGGGCAACCAGGTTAGATGGGTGCGTAGGGCCACCATCGGCGTAGTTAATCCTGTGGTCCAGTTGGCATGTCCAAGCCGGTCGATTACAGCCAGGCGCCCGACAGGTCCCGTCGCGCCCTTCAACATACTTTCGCGTGAAATCTGATGGCTGGTAGCCTTCACAAGGTTCTGGTGCTTCACTAAAGTCTCTCGTCATAGTCCTCGACGCTGGGACTCCTTCACCGGTCCAGCCGTGTCCCTGAACATAGACCGGCGCTCCCTCCACGTCAGTGGCTTTGAATTCATGCACAACGACTTTTCCAGCCTCCGGCTGAATCTTGCCCGTAATGAGGAGAACTAAGGCATCCGCCATTGAGACGTCATGCTCCTTTGCGGCCAGCTTGATTGTCTCGTGGATTACGACGCCGACGTTGCTATCGACCTCTAACTCGATCGAGGCACGTTCTCCCCGGGTGAGGAGTGAATACCGGTTCTTCTTCCGCTTATCCCGGAACGCGATTGAATCATCCAAGACCTTAGCGATGTCGCGCACCTTGCGCCGAATCTTTTCTGCGCTGGGAAAGACCTGGTTGGGTTTAGTCGGTGTTAGCCACGCCGCCAATTGACTATCGATCTCTGAGATAACTGACTGAATAGGGTTGCCCAGCTTTGCCATTACTTGATCAATAGCAACCAAGGCTTGCATATCGAGTAGGTATTCAGAGTCTTGCATCGCCTTCACCTTCGGCAATTCACTGAGACGAATAAGCCCCATGACATTCCGAGCCACATGTGCCGGAGACTTTCCCGTCTTTTGGCCAAGGGTCATAAATGCAGTGTCTGAATCTGCGTCAAGCGGTGGCTGGACACGTGACCAAAACTCATACTCTATTCTTCGCATGAGTTGCCCCACCATACATTCTGGATCATGCGGGTTTGAGTGAGAAAAATACGCAGTAGGTACCGAGGTTGAAGAATTTGTTGTGATTCCCATGGGGAGCTGCATCCCTAAATTAGCCGGATAATTGCTTCCCCCACTCCCACCTTTAGAATACATGTTCTAAGTTCGTCCCACAAGAGCCACTTCGGTTTTAGGGAAGTAATTTGGCAACACCTTGCACGACCGAGCGGCCCGCGACGTCGGCAACAAGGCATATAAAATTCCCCCTCCCGCAGCCAACCTTCCAATTGATTGGTCTAGACGTATAGACCAGAAATGGAACGCAAGCTAGGGGAGGGGGGAAGCTCTCAGGGTTTCACGTGAAACCTAAGCTTGAAACCTAAGCTTTGCTGAGCTCCTCGTCGGCAGCAGAGGCGTCGGCCTCGGCCTCCAACCCATCAATTTTATTACGAGCGAAACGGTCAACAATCATGGCGATAGCGCCGTCGCCAGTAACGTTCGCGGCCGTACCCACGGAATCGATAGCGATGTAAGCGGCAATCATCAGTGCCACCATCGAATCATCAAAGCCCATATTGGATTGCAACAGACCAACAGCAACCATCACGGCACCGCCCGGAACACCGGGCGCCGCGATCATCATGATTCCAAGAAGCAGGATGAAGCCCAAGGCCTTACCCAAATCTGCTTCCATACCATCAGCCATGTACACAATCGCGAAGGCGTACAACGTCAGCTTGATCATCGAACCAGAAAGGTGAATGGTCGCACAGAGGGGGATGACAAAGCCAGCAACGGGCTTGGTAATACCGTTCTTCAACGTGGCGTCCAATGTCACCGGAATCGTCGCCGCCGAAGAGGAAGTACCCAACGCAGTGAAGTAGGCCGGTGCCATGTTCTTCAATGCTCGGAATGGATTCTTACCCGCAATTGCGCCGGCGATGATGTATTGAAGCACGAGGTAAACCAGCGTCATGAGGACCGCAAGCAAAAGAACCTTGGCGAAGGCAACGAGGACCGTCCCGATATTGCCATTCATACCCAAGGAGAGGAACATGCCGAAGATATAGAACGGCAGGAGGGGAATCACAAAGCCCCAGATCACCTTGATGACGACGTTTTCAAATTCCTTGGTAATCGCGTAAAGGTTGTCGGATTTCACAGTGGTCATCGCCACGCCAACGCAGAAGGACAACAGCAGCGCCGTCATAACTTCGAATGGAGCCGGCATCTCAACGGTGAAGTAGGGCTCGAGCGCTCCGGCATCGATGTCAGCAACATCAGTGTTGAGCGTCTGCCCACCAAGCAACGTGGGGTACAGGACCTGGGTCAAACCGTAGGCAACGAGGCCTGCCACGATAGTGGAACCATACGCAATTCCGGCAGTAATACCCAGCCACTTGCCGGCACCGCGACCGAGGCCCGCGATTGCCGGTGCCACGAGAGCAAGAATCAGAATGGGGATGAAGAAGCCAAGAAAATTCGAGAACAGTCCGTTGTATGTTGCGAAGGCCCTGCCGAACCACTCGGGGGCGAATTGGCTAACTATGATGCCCAAGACTATCGCTACGATAATCTTGAACAGCAGAGAGTTGAGAACACTCTTGAATGTCATGATTGAGTCTTTTCTATGGTTGATACCACTACGAGTTTCTCGCCCGGCGATAAACGCTTATTTATCTACCAAGCGACACGAAATGTATATTACAGCACGAAACGAATAAATTGAACCAGCTTTCTCGCTAGCTAGGAAGCGGGATAGACTTAGACGCATGCTCGTAGTCGGAATCATCTTCCTCATCCTTGCCGCGGTCCTCATCATCGTCGGCGGCCTTGCCACACTCCGTAAACTCCCCGGCAACAGTGTTGTTGGATTGCGTCTCGCGGAGATCCGCAAAACCCGGGAGGCATGGGACAACGCCCACGCTATTGCGGGCCCGTTCTGGTTCCTGGGAGGCATCGCTCTCGTTTTCGGTGGCGTTATCGCGCTTCGCGCCGAAGGTTGGATGTGGCTAATCCCCGCACTCACAGCCGTCGTAGCTGTCCTCGCGCTCTCCATCGGCTCCAACATGGGTGCCCGCGCGGCCTACCTGTGGGACCAAGCCCATAAAGACGACGATGGTTGCGGCGATTCCTGCAACTGTGGCGACGGCGGCTGCGGGGGAGAGGCGCCGGCTGTCGACGTCTCCGCGATCCGTGCCGCAGCACAACACGCCGACAAGACGGGCCGAGACTAGAGCGACTTTTTAAGCACAGTGACGTAATCTGGGCAGACAGAAGTCCCCATATTATTTCATCACAAACTATATTTTAGGTGGCCAGATCAACACCGGGTAGACCCGATGATTGATGTGGCCACCTTTCTTTGCGCTGTGTGAGCGCTGAGAGCTAAACATCAATTACTTGGGAACACGGCAGTGTGACGTGACAACAGGAGTCGGGCGGCGCACGATCGTGTTCATGACCACGAGCACCAAAACTAAAGCGCTACGGCTCGTCGCTGCAACAGCGCTCAGCCTCAGCATCCTCGGCGCGGGGGCCATGTATGCACTCGCCGGAGAACGTCGCGGAGCACACAACGAAGCTGGGACGATCTATAGCGATGTCGGCACATCATACGGTGCCTACGATTTCAGTGGCAGCAGGGAAGAGGAGCTTCCCGTGTGGGACGGCAAACTTAGCTAACAGGACATTGTCCTCTCCCTACACAGCCAATGAATCAGATAGAGTAAACCACATGACTACGTGTTCACGCCGCCTTTTCCTGCTCGGTACTGCGACCACCTTTGCTGGGGCCTACCTCGCCGCCTGCGGTAAGGAACCTTCCGCGGAAGTCGCAGCGACGGAAATCCCCGTTGGCTCCGCCATCATTGTGGACAAGGTGATCTTCGCTCAACCCACCGAGGGAGAGTTCAAGGCATATTCGCAGACCTGCCCGCACCAGGGATCCCTCATCACGAAGATTGAAGGCTTGACCGCCACATGCACGAGCCACTACTCAAGCTTTGACCTCAGCAGCGGCGAAGTCACCGGCGGCCCCAGCCCTAAACCGCTCACTGAGTACGGAGTGGAAAACAACGGGGGAACAGTCAAAAACGTCTCCGCCTAATGGATATCCCCGGAGACTCAGGGGGTTTGAAAAGATGTTTCACGTGAAACCGTGAGGGGCGTCTAGACTCTCTTCTATGATTGAGCGCCTCAAAAGACTCGACCCCCTCATCGTCCTCATCCTGTGCGCCGTCGCAATCGCTATTGTTTTTCCCGCGCGGGGAAGCTTTGCAGACAGCTTCGATGTCCTCACGAATATAGCGATCGCCCTTCTCTTCTTTCTCTACGGCGCCCGACTCTCCACTCGCGAAGCCATCAACGGGATCAAACACTGGAAACTCCACCTCACTATTCTGGCGTTTACCTTTGTGGTCTACCCGGTCATCGGCCTCGCACTCAGGCCGCTCACCGCGTTCATCCCAAACGATCTTTACTTGGGAATTCTCTACCTCACGCTTGTACCGTCCACAGTGCAATCGTCGGTAGCCTTTACCTCAATCGCCCGCGGAAATGTTCCCGGAGCAATCGTCTCTGCGTCTGCCTCAAACCTCGCTGGAGTTCTGCTTACGCCATTGCTCGTCATGGCACTCATGGGGGCCGGCGATGGGATTCACATCGATAGCTCTGTTTTCTTTGAGATTTCTGTTCTTTTGCTCCTACCTTTCGTGCTCGGCCAGCTCACCAGAAAATGGGTGGGCAAACTCGCAGCAAGCAAAGCCACGAAAGTGGTGGACCGAGGCTCCATCGCGATGGTCGTCTATGCGGCCTTTTCTAAGGGAATGGTGGACGGGATCTGGGCGTCGATTAGCGTATGGCAGATTCTGTTTCAGATTGTCTTCTCAACAGCATTCGTCTTCTTTATGCTCTGGCTCACCAAGGCGGTCAGCCAGAAGCTGGGGTTCAACAGAGAAGACACCATTGCTATTCAGTTCTGCGGGTCAAAGAAATCCCTGGCCACCGGATTGCCCATGGCCTCGGTGATTTTTGCCTCCGGCGGCACCTCGTTGGGGCTGCTCATCCTTCCTCTCATGATTTACCACCAGGTCCAATTGATGATCTGCGCGTCTATGGCGGCACGCTACGCCCGGGTAGAGTGAGAGCACATGAAAAAGCTTTATGTTCGCACCACCATGACCATCCCGGAGGTCGGCACCGCCACACACATCGCGGAGCTTGAGGAAATCAACGCTGAGGCCTGCTCCATGCTGCGCATGATCGCCCTCGCTCCGAATGACTCCATCGTCGGCGCTGCGACACCGGAGACCTCAGTGGGCAATGCCGAGGTCCCACAGCGCGTGGTTCCACACCCCGACACCTACGACGCATTCCCCGACATCAATGCCGAGCTTATCGACGCCTTCCAGTTCCACTCCTTGTGGACAGAGGCCATCGCCCTCTACGGGGACTTTTAAAGCACCACGTTCACCAACAGCATGTACACGGCGGTGCCTCCGAAGATGGACAAGCCGGAGTTGCGGCGCCACAGGTGCAACAGGGCAGTAGCCGCGGCACCTACAAGGGGAGCCACAAAGCTTCCCGTGTCTTGGGTCTGACTAAACAAGGTGTAAACCACCAGGACCGTCATCACACCCACGGGCATAGTGAAGCCCAGCATGCTGATGAATTGGCCATCCTTTAGGGCCTTCACAAAGGCGAAGGGAAGCCAGCGCAAAACAACCGTCACCACCCCGACGGGGATAAGCACGGCGAGGATGCTGCCCAGGGTTACTCCAGCTGGCATTAGGACTCCCTGCGTAGAATCATCGCGCTGTCGGCACGAGGGGAAAGGTAGCGCACCACCAGGAGCAGGAAGTAGGCGCTCAGCGCCACCATGAGTAGCTGCCCTGGAAACAGACAGCCCGCGAGGACACCCAGGACCGCAGCAGACAGCGGAAGCGAGTAATCCATGTTGTTCTGGAAGGAATCAATCGCTAGGACAATGAACAAGGCAACGAGGGCGAAATCCAGACCCTTCACCGAGGGCGGAATAGCCTGGCCTGCCAGCGCACCAATGATGCCCGAGACAACCCACAGCACCTGGCAGAAAAGCTGCACGGTGAAGACAAATGCACCACTCGGGCGCGAGCCGCGGGGAAAGGCGGAGAGGACGGCATAGGATTCGTCGGTCAGCGCGTACGTGGAATAGGCGCGGCCGAAACGATTCCGAATCTCATCGCGCGGAAAGGTTAACCCGTAGAAGATGTGGCGGAAGTTCACCATGAAACCCGTCACCGCGGCAACGGCGGGCGTCACGCCGCCGGTCACCATGGAAATGGCGAGGAATTCCATCGAACCAGCGTAAATAACGATGGAAAAGATGGGGGTCCACCACCAGTCGAAACCGGTCTGGACCATGAGCACGCCGAAGGCGAGGCCCAGCGGCACCACCCCCACGGCAATGGGCATGCAGGTCCGTATTGCCTTGATGATCTCCGCACGCATGGCAGAGATGTTAGCGCAGGGGGTCGAGAGGAACTCTAATTATCTTCATCGATATAGCGCGGGAAAGTAGCAAACAACGGCAGGGGCATGGCTTGGCGGCGCATGACGTCTGACCACGTATCTGTCGATCCGGAGGAGACCACGTCCTGGGGCAGCGCAGGGGCCACGTACCACTCACCGCGATCGATTTCCTCATCGAGTTCGCCCGGTCCCCACTCGAAATGACCGGCGAAAAAGCGCATACCTTCCACCAGTTCGGTGACGGCATCGGGACCCACGCGCAGATCGACGAGTGCCACCCGTGGGGCGAGGCGGCTCAACGAAGGCTGTTTCTCGATGTCGACGCCCTGTTTGGTCAGCGCCACGCCGATGGCCGCCTGCTGGTCGTGCGGGCCGCCGATGTAAAGGGCCTGCGGCTTAGCCACCACGGGCAGCCACTCCGGCATGACGTTGAAGACCGCGACCTCGGAGCGCTTGGTCAGATCCACTCCATACGTACGCCCCGCATGTTGCTCGGTGATAAGGATGACGGAGCGATTGTACTGGGGCGCAAGGACGTCGGGAGCCGCCACGAGGAGCTGGCCAGGGGCGGGATCATTGCGCTCGAGGGCGTTGAAAAGTCTGTCTGCGTACATCCCTATCTAGAATTCCACCACTCGCGCAGCTTCGCAATAGCAACCTCGCGCTCCAGAGGGCCTTCCTCCAGACGCAGCTCCTTGAGGTAAGACCAGGCCTGGCCGACCTCCGGGCCGGGTTCAAGGCCGAGGATCTCCATGATCTCGTTGCCGTCGAGGTCTGGGCGCACACGGGCGAGGTCTTCCTTAGCCGCGATATCCGCGATGCGTTCCTCCAGCTGATCGTACGTGCGCTGGAGACGGCGGGCCTTGCGCTCATTGCGGGTGGTGCAATCGGCTCGCACAAGTTTGTGCAGGCGCGGGAGAAGATCGCCGGCATCGGTGACATAGCGGCGCACGGCGGAATCGGTCCACTGGCCATCGCCGAAACCGTGGAAACGCATGTGCAGGTAGACCAGCTGGCCGATATCTTCGGTCGTGGCCTTGGGGAATTTCAGCTTGCGCAGGCGCTTGCGGGTGAGCTTCGCACCCACGACCTCGTGGTGGTGGAAGCTGACCTTGCCGTCAGTAGTGTCGCGGGTATCCGGCTTGCCAATGTCATGGAGCAGGGCAGCCCACCGCAGGATCAGGTCGGGACCGTCCTCTTCCTGCTCCATGGCCTGGCGCAACACGGTGAGCGAGTGCGCGTACACGTCCTTGTGCTGCGCGTGCTCGTCGGGGGCCATGCGCAATGCCGGGATCTCCGGAAACACATAGTCCGCAATACCTGAGTCAACGAGCAGGTCAATACCCTTCCACGGCGCGACACCGCAGATGAGCTTGTTGAGCTCCACCTGCACGCGCTCCACGGTGATGCGCTGGATTTCAGCGGCCATGTCCTTCATGGCATCGCGCACGCGCTGGGCGACGTCAAACTCCAACTGCGCCGCGAATCGCGCAGCGCGGAGCATGCGAAGAGGATCATCGTGGAAGGAAATCTCCGGCGCATCCGGGGTATCGAGGATGCGATTCGCCAGGTCATCGAGTCCGCCCATTGGATCGTGGAATTCACGGGTACCGTCCGGGCGCAGCTCGATGGCCATGGCGTTGACCTTGAAATCGCGGCGCACGAGATCGCCCTCGAGCGTGTCGCCGTAGACCACCTCGGGGTTGCGGGAATCGCCGTCGTAGCTATCAGAGCGGAAGGTGGTGATCTCAATCTGCTGGCCCTTATAAGCCGCCGAGACAGTACCGAAGTCGATGCCGGTATCCCACACGGTTTCCGCCCACTCCTCCAGAATCGAATACACCACGTCGGGCCGGGCCGGGGTGGTGAAGTCGAGGTCATTGCCCAGGCGGCCGAGCAGGGCATCGCGGACGGAGCCGCCGACGAGGTAGAGGGGGGCGTCGTGAAGCGCGAAGCGTTCCACCAGGCCACTGAGGAGGCCACTGAGCTGGGCGACGGTGGCGTCCGCGCGAGCAAGAACGCCGATTAGCTGAGTGTCCTGAAAATTCACGGATCGAAGTCTACTACGATTAGCAGGGATGACTAAGAACACGCCAGGGTCCAAGCGCCGCCGCCGGCGGGGCGCGGGCCACCGGAACCACCGCACGGGACGCCCCCAGCGCACGTCCACCAACCGCATGACCACGCGGGATGAGACGTCCGCAGGCGGACTCGTCGTGTCCGGATTGGCGGAGGCCGTCGACGAAGACAGCAACGTCGACCTGTCCCAAATCTATGTGGCACTCATCGGCAGGTTGGACCGCCGCGGGCGCCTGCTGTGGTCCATGCCGAAGGGCCATGTGGAAAACGGCGAGGCCAAGGAACTCACCGCCGAGCGCGAAGTATGGGAGGAAACCGGAATCCACGGCAAGGTCTTCGCGGACCTGGGCATGATTGATTATTGGTTCGTCTCCGATGGCGTGCGCATTCACAAGACCGTGCACCACCACCTGCTGCGTTTCGTGGACGGCATCATGAATGACGAGGACCCGGAGGTCACCGAGGTGTCCTGGATCCCGGTCTCCGAGCTCATCGAGCACCTTGCCTATGCGGACGAGCGCAAGCTGGCCCGCATCGCCCACGACCTCCTCCCTGATCTCGCGCGAAAGGAAGCTGCCGCAGGAAAGGCGACTCCGCGGTGAGTTGGCGCGCAGCGGTTGCCATCACGGCGCTGGCGGTGGGCTGCGCCGTCCCCGTGGCCCAGGCACAAACTCCCGACGCCGAGAGCAACGACTCCCACTATTGGCTCGGCTCCCGCGGCCCCGATGAGCTCGAACTCAGCTTGCTCAGCGCGACGGAGGCGCGAGTAGGTGAGACGCTTAAAGTCCAGCTGCGCATCCACAACCCAACCGAGAGCGCCGTTGATGACTTGCAAATAACCTCCCGACGCAGCAATGCTGTGAACTCCACGACGGAGGCCCGCCAAGAGCTCGCTGCGGGATCCTTTCCTTATTATGGGGCTTCGCTCGGCGCAGGAGCACTGGAGCCGGGGGAGAGCCGCGACGTAACCGTGGAGGTCCCCACCGCGTTGGGAGATGACTCCACGCTGGCCATCACCGATCCCGGCGCCTACCCACTGCTGTTTACGCTCACCGGCACCCGCGACGGCCAGGCCGCGAGCTTTGCGGAAGAGCGGACCATCCTGGATTTCAGAGGCGAAAATCAGGATCCGACGCCCGACGCAGAAGACGACAGCAAACACGAGTTCTCACTGATCTATCCCGTGACCGCCCAGGTCGACGTCGTGCCGGGAGATACCGGCGGCGAGGAGCTCATCTTAGAAAGCGAGCAGCTCGCTGAACAGCTCTCACCGGGCGGGCGCCTCGATCAGCTGCTCGACGCCTACCTGCAGCATGATCTGCACGGTTCAGGCTGCGTGGCCCTGGACCCCGCGCTTGTCGACGCCGCCGACCGCATGTCCGCCGGCTACACCGTCAACGAGACCCGCCCCTCCACCGCTAAACACCCCACGCGCCTGCGCGATTCCTGGTTTAGCAGCGCCGATTCCGATCGCGGCAAGCCGGGCGCGGGCGCCCAAGACGCCGCCGCGTGGCTGGAGAAACTGAAGAAGGTGGACTGCCGCATGCTCATGCCGTGGGCTAACGCAGACACCGATGCCGTGGCCCAGGTAGGAAACGAGTGGCTCACCCACGAGGCCGTCGAGCAGGGCGCTGACACCATCGAGCGCGTCCTCGGTGCCCCGCTCAGCACGCCACTGACCGCGCCTGCCTCAGGGACAAGCGAGCACGCGATGCCCGTCCCGCTGCTGGTGGCGGATAATTCCGAGTGGGCCGGTAAGGCCGCCACCTTTGATGCCTCCCTCGGAGCCCTCTTGGCCCAGACCGGTTCTAAGCCGCAGACCACTGGGTACTCCAACCCGGAGCTGCGCTACGACTTTTCGATGGATTCAGAGCAGGCGAGGGCGCTGACGGCGGGGGCGTCGATAAGCGTGGCGTCCGCGCAAGAGGAGACCGTGGCCAAGCTGCCGAACTTCCAGGACCCTGCCGCCGCGCGCGCGGTGATGGAAGCAGCGCAGCGCCTGCTCAATTCCGGGCGCCTCGAGCCCCGTCCCGTTGCCGCGCTGCCCATCGAGCCCGGCAGCGGCAACCCCGGAAGTCCCTACCCAGATCCCGCAGCTTTCCACGACGCCGAGATCACACAGGTGACGCAGCAGGCGCGCTATACCGATGAGCTGATGTCCATCATGGTCAACGATCCCGGTATCGCCATGACGCGCTATAACTTCACGGCACCCCTGCGCCGCGATCTCCTCACGGCGCTCAGCGCTACCGACCGCTCCAGCCTCCACGGTTTTCCATCCTCGGTGGAGCAGAGCCGCTCCCGGCTGGAGAAAAACGCGGATATGCTCCGCGAGCTCCGCGCCTCCGTGGCGCTCATCCCGCCGGGCAACGTCTTTACCCGCGTTTCAGAGTCATCACCGCTGCTCATCGTGGCGGAGAACGGCCTGCCGCTGCCTGTCGACGCCCACCTAGCCTACGACGCCCCCGACGGCGCCACGTTGAACACGCAGGACTTGATTCACATCCCAGCCAAGGGATCTATTACCGTGTCCATGACCGCTGACCTGCCCAGCAACGTTGACCAGATGTCGCTGCGCCTGTGGCTTGCAACACCATCTGAGCACCTCATTTCGGATCCAATCGATATCACGGTGCAGACGCGTGCCGGTATCGTTAGCGTCTATGGAGTCGGCGCGATCGCCGCGCTCGCCCTCGTCCTTGCCGCATTGTTCCGGCTGGGTAAGTGGAAGAAAAAGAAGTCTCACGGATAGTTTTCTCAATGACACATGAACCTAAGTCTGGTGCCCGCCGACGCATTGTCACGCCTTCGCCACCGGCGCCGGTACCGGAAAAGCGCGCGCCGAGTGGCGTCGTTGCTGTCGACGACGAACTCGAGGACCGCTCGGGACTGAAGGGCAAGGCAGCCGCTGCCTCGAGTGAGCCCTCCGGCGAAAAGAACTCCGACGGCGCCGTCGTTCGCGCGACCGGCTCCATGGCCATTGCGACGATGATTTCCCGCATCACGGGATTCATCCGCAACGTGCTCATCGGCTCGTCGCTCGGCCCGGCTATTTCCTCCGCCTTCACCACGGCGAACCAGCTGCCCAACCTCATCACGGAGATCGTGCTGGGCGCGGTGCTGACCTCGCTCGTGGTGCCCGTGCTGGTACGCGCGGAAAAGGAAGACGCTGACCGTGGCGAGGACTTTGTCCGGCGCCTCTTCACGCTGGCCTTCTCCCTGCTGGCCACGATCACAGTGCTTTCCTGCATCTTTGCCCCGCAGTTGACACGCATGATGTTGCCGGAGGACGGCGAGGTCAATGCCGTGCAGGCCACCTCCTTTGCCTACTTGCTGCTGCCACAGATCTTCTTCTACGGGCTCTTCGCGCTCTTCCAAGCGGTGCTCAACACGAAGAACATCTTTGGGCCGGGCGCGTGGGCACCGGTGGTCAATAACATCATCTCGATTACGGTGCTCGTGGCCTACCAGCTGCTGCCGGGCAGTCTGCATCCCGATGCGCCTTCGCCGATCACGGACCGGCACGTGCTGCTCCTAGCCCTAGGCACCACGGCGGGCGTGGTGGTGCAATGCCTCATCCTTTTCCCTTATCTCAAGAAGGCGGGCATTAACCTCAAGCCGCTGTGGGGCCTGGATGACCGCCTCAAGCAATTCGGCGGGATGGCCATGGCCATCGTGGCCTACGTAGCGGTTTCCCAGCTGGGTTACGTCATCACTTCCCGCGTGGCGGCCCATGCTGACAAAGAAGCGCCGTTTATCTACCAGCAGGCATGGCTTCTCCTGCAGGTGCCCTATGGCGTCATTGGCGTCACGCTGCTCACCGCAATTATGCCGCGCCTGTCCCGCAACGCCGCGGACGGTGACGTCAAGGCCGTGGTTCGGGATCTCACGCTGGGCACGAAGCTGACGTTTATCGCCCTGATTCCCATCGTCATCTTCATGACGGGATTCGGCATCCCGATCGCCCGCGGCCTTTTCCAATACGGCGCCTTCAACGCCAAGGCGGCCGAGGTACTCGGCCTCACGCTGAGCTTCTCTGCCTTTACCCTCATCCCATACGCCCTCGTGCTACTGCACCTGCGCGTGTTCTACGCCCGTGAGGAAGCGTGGACGCCGACGTTTATCATCGCCGGCATCACGCTCACCAAGTCGGTGCTCTCCCTGTTTGCCCCACACGTGGCGGATTCCCCCGACCGCGTGGTCGTCCTTCTGGGCACTGCCAACGGCTTCGGCTTCGTGGCCGGCGCGGTGATCGGCGGCTTCCTGCTCAAGCGAAAGCTGGGCAGCCTGGGTGGCCGCGCGGTTATCGCGACGACTATCTGGTCAGTACTGGCCTCCCTCGTGGGCCTCGTGGTGGCCTTCGTCATCAATTACGTCATCAACCTCGTGCTCCCGGAGCAGGTGCCGCCGTTCGTGTACCTGCTGAAGCTTGCCGTGGCGGGCCTCATCTTCGTGGCTGTTACCGGCATCGTGCTTTCGCGCTCGGGTTTGCCGGAAGTCATCAACCTTGGCCGCCAGCTGCAGCGCATCCCCGGCATGTCCCGCATCATCAAGATCGAGCATGCCGAGGCCATCGAGGTCGAGGCCCCAGAGCAGCTGGAGATCCAGCCGATCTTCAGCGTGGATGCCTTCAACTCCTCGCCGGTACCGCCGCCGATGTCCGCCGGTATTGTCCGCGGGCCACGCTTGGTGCCGGGCGCACCGGTATCCGATGGCCGCTTCCGCCTCCTCAAGGACTACGGCTCTGCCGCGGGTACCCGCTTCTGGAAGGCCCGCGAGCAGGCCACCGGCCGCCTGGTATCGCTGACATTCGTGGACACCACGGGCGAGGCTCCGATGGCACCGGCCACCCCGGCGGTAGCCGCCCGCCGCTCCGCCGAAGTCTCCCGCGCCACGCGCCGCCTGGCTGAGATGGAACTGGATGCCATGGCGGAGAACATCGACATCCTGTCCTACCGCCAGGGCTGCCTCGTCGTGGCGGACTGGGTGGAGGGCACCTCCCTGAAGACGGTCTCGGAGGATGAGGACCTCGATCCGCGCGCCGTCGCCCACGCCTTAGTCCCGCTGGTGCGCACCACGGCTGCTGCCCACGCGGCGGGCCTCGTGCTGGGAATTGAGAACCGCAACCGCATCCGCATTTCCACTGAGGGCATTGCCACCCTGGCCTTCCCCGCGGTGCTGCACAGCAACGATGAGGAGACTGACCGCTCGGCGCTGGCCTCCGCCATCTCGCTCCTCGTGGAGTCCACCAGTCCGACACCGGAGGTGCTACAGGAGATTGCTGCCGACGCCGAGGAGGGCCAGGACTCCGATCTCGAGGACATCGCCAACCGCTTGGCGGCCTTCGCCGGCGATGGCGACGAGGGCGAGGAGACCCTCCAGATTCCAGTCGAGGAGACCCCGCGCAAGGAGGACCCGAGCCCCGCACCGGGCTTCGGCGGCCGCGGTTACTCTGGCTCCGGCATCATCGTCCTAGGCGCGCTGGCCACCCTCTTCGTCGTGGCAATGGCCGCGCTCAGCGTGTGGATCCTGTCTCATGTGGGAAATGAAAAGACTTCCCCAGTGGTGACGAAGAGCGAATCGACGACTGAAACCTCATTCCCCAACGTGCCGCCGGTGCTCCTGAAGGACGTCAAGACCACCTCCGTTCCGGAGGGCAAGGAAGTATCTGGTTCATGGTCCACGAAGAAGGCAGACACTGGACTCCTGCTCAGCATTGACAAGCCCACGCAACTCCGCGCGCTACCGCTTCAGCAGAGCAAGTCCACCGGCGCCAAGTACGAAGTCTATGGCGTTAATACCAAAGATTTTGACCCCACGGATCCTGACTCCGGCAAGCTCACCGAGCTCGCACACGGCACGCTAACCAACGCGCGCCAAGACATCGAGCTCAAGGAGAAGCCCGTGGCCTTCGACGGCGCCCTCATCGTCTTCACCGACATGCCCAAGTCCGGCTCCGTCACACTGAAGGAGGCCACCCTGGTGGGCATCCCAACCAACTAACCCACCACCTCACGCATTTCCCCAGACCTCGATCCCGAAACTCCCTGCTCGCTGACTCAGACGCGCCACGCGCTTGACGACGCCCACCTGCAGGTTTCGGGTAGCAGGTCTGGGGCTTTAGTGTTCTTGCAATTTCTTCCCTTGACAGATAAGTGAAGGAGCGTATAATTCTTGTTGTCACGTCAACAATCTAGAGAAACCTAGAAGAAACGAGGAACCCATGACTATCACCGCAGGAACGTACGCACTGGACCCGGCACACACCACTATCGGCTTTGTTGCCCGCCACGCCATGATCACCAAGGTGCGCGGCAACTTCAACGAGTTCGAAGGCACCCTGACCGTAGGGGAGAACATTACTGACTCCGCCGCCACCGCCACGGTGAAGACGGCGTCCATCGATACCAAGAACGCTGATCGCGATGCACACGTAAAGAATGAGGACTTCTTCGACGTAGAGAAGTTCCCGGAGATGACCTTCACCGCGACCAAGTTCGACGTTAACGACGAGGGTGAGGGCACCGTCACCGGTGACCTCACCATCAAGGGCACCACCAAGTCCGTTGATTTCAAGGTAGAAGAGACCGGCGTGGCCGAGGATCCCTTCGGCAACACCCGCCTTGGCTTCGAGGCTAAGACCTCCATTAACCGCACCGACTTCGGCATCGACTTCAACGCTCCGCTGAAGACCGGCGGCGTGCTCGTCTCCGAGGAGATCAAGATCGAGCTCGAGGTTTCTGCCATCAAGCAGTAGGCCGTCAGGCGTGATACCTCGCCTTGAGAAGTAGTTTTTAGTTGTTGCCCGTAGTGCCCATTTCGGCACTACGGGCAACAACTTTTTGACGACTAAGGCGCCACAACCGAGTAATAAACAACTCCGGGCAGCTTACCTGTGATACGCACCGCAGCGACGTTTAAGATGTAGCGCATGACTACCGCAAACCTCACCCATGCAGAAGCCACCGCCCGCAGCACCGCGCTGCGTTTGAGCACCTACGAGCTGCACCTCGACGTCACGAGCGCGCCAACCGACGCCGACTCCTACGAGGTCACCTCACGTATTACGTTCACCACCACTAAGCCCAAGACCTTCGTGGATTACTTGGGCAAGGCCGTGCACGCAGTGCGCGTCAACGGTGAGGAGGTGGAGAACACCTTCGACGGTGGACGGGTCTACCTGAGCAACCTTCCAGTGGGGGAGGAACTCACCGTGGAGATCACCGGCTCCTCCTATTACTCCCGCACCGGCCAGGGCCTGCACCGCATGCACGACCAGGCCGATGACACCACCTACCTCTACTCACACCTCGAGCCATCCGATGCCCGCCGCATCTTCCCCTGCTTTGACCAGCCGGATCTCAAGGCAAGCTACGAAGTGCACCTCACCGGCCCGCAGGGCTGGCAGCTGCTCAGCAACCAGCCGGAGGTCAGCCGCGAGAAGACGGATAGCGGGGAAGTAGCGCACTTCGCGCCGACCCCTCTGCTGTCGACGTATTTGACGGCGTTTGCGGCGGGGCCGTACGTCGAGAAGCACAGCACCTGGACCGCACCCGATGGCTCCTTGGAAGTGGAGCTGCGCGCCTTTGCCCGCGCCTCCATGGCGGAGTATCTGGATGATGAAATCCTGCAGGTCACAGCACAAGGCATGGACTTCTTCCACAGCAACTTTGGCTACCCGTACCCGTGGGGCAAGTACGATTCCATCTTCGTTCCGGAGTACAACCTGGGCGCCATGGAGAACCCCGGCCTCGTGACCTTTACGGAGCATTACCTCTTCCGTTCCGCTGCCACCCGCGCGCAGCATGCCGGCCGCACGAATACCATCCTGCACGAGATGTCGCACATGTGGTTCGGTGACCTAGTCACCCCACAGTGGTGGGATGACCTGTGGCTCAAGGAGTCCTTCGCGGAGTTCATGGGCGCGGATTCCTCGGTGCACGCCACCGAATACACCGAGGCGTGGGTCAACTTCGCCGGCCAGCGCAAGAACTGGGCGTACCTGCAGGATCAGCTGCCCACCACGCACCCGATCAAGGCCGAGATCCCGGACGTGGATGCCGCGCGCCAGAACTTCGACGGCATTACGTATGCCAAGGGTGCGGCGGTGCTCAAGCAGCTGGTGCACTACGTGGGCCGGGAGAACTTCTACGCCGGCGCGCGCGACTACTTCCAGAAGCACGCCTTTGCTGCCGCCACCTTCGACGACCTCCTCAAGGCCCTGAAGAAGCACACCGACCGCGACCTGGACGCCTGGTCCACATCTTGGCTTCGCACGTGGGGCCCGGATACGCTCACCCCGGAGCTGCACACGGACGGCGATAAGATCCACGAGCTCGCCATCGCGGTGGAGGCCGAGGACACCACGCGCCCGCACCGCCTCAACGTGGCACTCTTCGATGACTCCCTGAACAAGTACGCCACCCTCGACGTCGATCTGGAGGGCGAGCGCACCATCCTCGATGAGGCATCGGGACTTCAGGCACCTGCGTTGCTGCTGCTTAACGACGGCGACCACACCTACGCCAAGGTCCGCTTCGACGAGACCTCCCTGGAGACCATCCGCACGCGCCTGTCTGAAGTTCCGGATGAGCTTTCCCGCGCGGTCATCTGGACCTCCCTGTGGAACCTCACCCGCGATGGCGAGTGGCCCGTGCGCTCCTACCTGGACACGGTGCTCAACCACGCCCCGGCGGAGTCCAACCCCACGCTTCTGAACACGGCCTTTGCCAATGCAGGATATGCCATCGACCACTTCGTTGGCGAGGAAGAACGCGAAGAGATCCGCGCTGATTATGCCGAGCGCCTCTGGGAGGTACTGCAGCAGGCACCGGCAGGCTCCGATGCGCAGCTCACCTTCGCACGCGCCACCATTCAGGCACTCGCGGCCACGCCGGAGGAATCCGGCACGCAACGCCTGCGCGCGCTTTACGACGGCTCCCTCGACGGCCTCGCCCTCGACCCCGATATCCGCTGGGCCATCCTCCGCGCCTTGGCCGCCCGCGATGCCGTCAGCGCCGAGGAGCTGAAGGCTGAGAAGGAGCGCGACAACACGCTCACCGGTGCCGCCGCCTACCTGGGCGCCTCCCACGCTTTCCCATCTGCCGAGCTCAAGCGCGAAGTCTTCGACCTCGTGCGCACGCCGGGCAAGTACTCCAACGCGGAGGTGGATTCCCTCCTCGCGGCGTTCAACGCGCCGCGCTCGGCCCACCTCACCGAGGCCTTTGCCCAGGAGTACTTCGATTCGCTGGCGAAGCTCTGGGAAGAGCACCCCATCGAGATTGCCAACCGCCTCGTGCGCGGGCTCTACCCAGACGTCGCGATGGCCGACGCCGCCACCAGCGAGTTCCTGAGCACCGAGCGCCCACGTGCGCTACGCCGCGTGCTGCTGGAATGCCAGGATGCGCTGCGCCGCGCGCAACACGTGCGCGCCGCGCTGTAGACGCGGCGCATAGCGGACTGCAGAATCTTCCCGTAAACTCGCAAACACATTAACGGGGGACAATCACACACCATCGGCTTCGGCCAAGGGACTGTGTTGACCCATGTGTCATTGCTCAAGTTTCCGGGGGGATTCTTCTTGTCAGCTCAGCCGACCGATCGTGAACTCGTCGACGCCTTCATTGGCGGAGATACTAAGGCCTTTTCGGCAATCGTCGAGAAGCACCGTGCGCGCCTGACGGCCATGGCACGGCGCTACACGCGCAACGATGATGATGCGCAGGACATCGTGCAGGAGGCACTGCTCAAGGCCAGCTGCAACATGGCCTCCTACCGGCACGATGCCACGCTGAGCACATGGCTGCACAGGCTGGTGATGAACTCCGGCTATGACTTCCTCAACCACCGCTCCAACCGGGAGAACGCCTCCCTCGATGCGGAGATCATTGAGGATGACCGCAACTACGCACTCGCGCACAATCCCAGCGAGAACTTGGCGGAACGCATCACGGTGGCCCAAGCGATGGAGACGTTGCGCGAGGACCAGCGAGAAGCGTTGTACCTGACCGATGTTGCTGGCTATCCCATCGATGCGGTGGCCAAAGTACAGGGCGTTGCGCCAGGCACGGTGAAGTCGCGGCGAGCCCGGGCTCGGCAAGTGCTGCGTGCGGCGATAGACTGAGGCCGAGTAGAATCACACTATCTTTCGCGCGATGTGCGCGAACATGAATCAGATTCTGTCCAAGAATTGTCGTCTCAAGGGAGTTTTTTGTGACCATCCACGATGTCGCCATCGTCGGCTCCGGCCCCGCCGGCTACACCGCAGCACTCTACGCAGCACGTGCCGAGCTTAATCCCATCGTCTTCGAGGGCTTTGAATACGGCGGCGAACTCATGAACACCACCGAGGTGGAGAACTACCCGGGCTTCCAGAAGGGCATCATGGGCCCGGAGCTCATGGAAGAAATGCGCGCCCAGGCCATCCGCTTCGGTGCGGACCTGCGCATGGAGGTTGTCGATTCCGTCGAACTCGAGGGCGAGGTGAAGAAGCTGCACGTCGGTGACGAGGTCTTTGAGGCCCGCACCGTCATCCTCGCCACCGGTGCAGCGCCGCGCTACCTGGGCATTCCGGGTGAATCCGAGCTCGCTGGACGCGGCGTATCCGCCTGCGCCACCTGCGATGGCTTCTTCTTCAAGGGCCACAACATTGCCGTCGTCGGCGGCGGCGATTCCGCCATGGAGGAGGCCACCTTCCTCACCAAGTTCGCCGAAACCGTAACAATCATCCACCGCTCCGAGAACTTCCGCGCCTCCAAGATCATGCTGGAGCGCGCCAAGGAGAACCCACAGATCAAGTGGCTGACCAATACCACCGTTGAGCGCGTCCTGGATAAGGACGGCAAGGTTGGCGGCCTGGAGGTCAAGAACGCCCTAACCGGCGAAACCAGCGAACTCGATGTCACCGCCATGTTTGTGGCGATTGGCCATGACCCGCGCTCCGGCTTCCTCGAGGGCCAGGTGGCCACCAATGAGGCTGGCTACGTTGTCGTGGAGCAGCCTTCGACTAAGACCTCGCTGCCCGGTGTCTTCGCCTGCGGCGACTTGGTGGATGACCACTACCAGCAGGCCATCACCGCGGCTGGCTCCGGCTGCCGCGCGGCCATTGATGCGGAACATTTCCTCGCCGATAACCGTTAATAGTCACATGAGCAACATTAAGAACGTCACTACTGATTCCTTCCGCGCGGACGTCGTGGAGGCAGGCAAGCCCGTCGTCGTGGACTTCTGGGCTGAATGGTGTGGGCCGTGCAAGAAGTTGTCCCCGATCCTCGAAGAGGTGGCCGAAGAACTCGGTGACGACGTCTCCGTAGTCAAGGTCAACGTGGACGAGGAGCGCACCCTGGGTGCCATGTTCCAGATCATGTCCATCCCATCCGTGCTGATTTTCAAGAATGGTGAGAAGGTCGATGAGTTCGTCGGCCTGCGTTCCAAGGCCGACATCGTGGCGCAGATAAAGAAACAGCTCTAACTGGTATTCTTTAACTCGTTGATGGCGCACTGCGGTGCGCCTCCTTGATCACGAAAGGGGTAGGTGTGAACCGCGTTTTACGTGTAGGTGACCAGAGCGTTCGGGTCGCCGAAGCACGCGCAACCCTTGCCCGCCTCGGCCTGATGACTGACTACCAGGGGACGTTGTCCGACTGGAAGAAGCAAAAGTACTCCGAAGCCGATAAGCACTTTGATAGCGATTTAGCTGAGGTCCTCAAGGCCTTCCAGCAATCCCGCGGCATCGTGCCTAGCGGCGATATTGATGACCTCACTCTGCGCGAGCTACGCCAGGCTTCCTACACGCTGGGCGCCCGCGTTCTGGCCTATGAACCGGGCAACGTGCAGGTGGGCGATGACGTAGCACAGCTCCAAGAACAACTGCAGGAGCTTGGCTTCTATCAAGAACGCATCGATGGCCATTTCGGTGCCCGCACCTACGCGGCGCTGGCGGAATACCAACTCAACTCTGGCCTGCGCAGTGACGGGATCTGTGGCCCCGCCACCATTAACGCCCTCAACCTGCTGGGTCGGCGTATCACTGGCGGCTCGGCGCACAATATCCAGGAACGCGAGCGCGTGCGCAACGCCGGGCCGAAGCTGGCCGGCAAGCGCGTTGTGATCGACCCCAGCCTGGGTGGCCTCAACAAGGGCAACACGGTCAGGGGACGCTTTGGTGACATCACGGAGGAGGAGATCCTCTGGGATTTGGCTGAGCGCGTTGCCGGGCGCATGATCGCCGCCGGCATGGAGACCATCATCTCCCGCCCGCGCAACGATGACCCATCGATTCGTGACCGCGCAGATATGGCCAATGCATTCGACGCCGACCTGGTTATTTCACTGGCCTGCGATGAATACCCCACGGAGAAAGCCAACGGCGTAGCCACCTTCTACTTTGGGTCGGAATCCGGCAACTCTTCCCTCATCGGCGAGACGCTCTCCGGCTTCATCCAGCGTGAGATCGTTGCCCGCACCGAGCTGGGTAACTGCCGCAACCACGGCCGCACGTGGGCGTTGTTACGCCTGACGCAGATGCCGGTGGTGCAGGTGGTGCTGGGTTACCTGACCAGCCCCAGGGACGTGGCAATCCTGACCAACCCGGATCGCCGCGATGACATCGCCGAAGCGATTGTCGTCTCCGTCAAGCGCCTCTACCTCTTGGACGATGACACCGCCGTGACCGGCACCTACCGCTTCGACGAGCTGCTGCGCGCCGAGCGCTCTTCCTAAAGGGATTAGGCCAAAGCGCGGGCGAGGAGGTCCTCCACCGCGGCTGCGGTCAGCAGGTCAAAGGCCGGGGGAAGCTCGAGGCGCAGGCGCGGGGTAATAGGGTGATCACGCACCACCATGAAACCGGCGGACTCCAGCGTCTCCACAGGTAATAGGCCTATGCGAGCGGGTTTCTCGCGGAGGAGCTCTTCGGCCTGGCGGGCATCACGAAAGCCAAAGGCCTCAACGGCGCTAGCCTCGCGTGAGGTGAGGTGCATGATGGTGGCGTCGAGAAGCACTGCTTCCAAGCCCTTCGCCGCGCGGTGCGGCTTTACAAATAGCGAAGTCACCAGGACCGCATCCTCCGAGACGGGGGAAGTGGGCAGCTTGGCCACACCGGGGGCAAGCTCAGGCGGACAGAAGAGGAGCGTGGCCTCATCGCCCACGGTAAAACCGCACTCGCCGCAGCGCAGCAGGGTGGCGCTGATCCATGCCTCCTTTTCAAATGCAGGGTCAGCGACCGTGGTTTTCAGCTCCCAAAAAATAGATCGGGCCGCCAAGGGGTTGATAGCAACACCTTCCTTGACGGCCTGAACGAGCATGGCGAGCTAGCTGCCTTCTTTGCCCTCAATGAGCGCTAGGATGCGCTCGAAATCCTCCTGGTCACCGAATTCGACGACCATCTTGCCCTTGCGCTTGCCCATGGTGACGGTGACCTTGGTGTCGAAGCGATCAGCCAAGCGCTCGGCGGAGTCCGTAAAGAACTGCGGCTGCGGGGCAGCGGGCTTCTTGGTTGGCTCGGCTGGCTTGCCATCGCGCTTGTACAGGGTGACGGCTTCCTCGGTGGCTCGCACAGAAAGGCCCTCGGCCACGACGCGATTGGCAATGAGCTCCATGGCCTCTGCATCCGGCAAACCCAGCAACGCGCGGGCGTGACCGCCCGATAACGTACCCGCGGCAACGCGCTTCTGCACGTCCACCGGCAGCTTGAGCAGGCGGATCATGTTGGTCACCTGCGGGCGCGAGCGACCAATGCGGTCAGCCAACTCATTTTGGGTAACCCCAAATTCTTCAAGAAGCTGCTGATAGGCGTGTGCTTCTTCCAACGGGTTGAGCTGCACGCGGTGGATATTCTCCAGCAGAGCGTCCCGCAGGAGGTCATCATCCTTGGTATCGCGGACGATAGCCGGGATGGTGGCCAGGCCCGCCTTGGAAGAGGCGCGCCAGCGGCGCTCACCCATGATGAGCTCGAAGCCGCCCTCCTCGGAAGGCCGGACCACGACCGGCTGCAACAGACCGAATTCCTTGATGGAGTGGACCAGCTCGGCCAGGTCATCCTCGTCGAAGACAGTACGCGGCTGCTTCGGGTTGGGCATGATGTCACCAACGGAAATCTCGCGGTAAGTCGCACCAATCACCGAAGGCTTGGCCTGACGCTTCTTCGAACCCGAGGATTGCTGGATAGTGGGCGCACCCTGCACCCTTTTCGTGCCGGCATCCTTAGGAGCGCCGGTGGACGCACCGAGAATGATATCTGCGGCGGAATCTCCCAAGCGTGGCTTGCGGGAGGGCGCACCCGGGCCGGACGGGATGAGCGCGGCCAAGCCCTTGCCCAAACCGCCCTGGCGCTGCTCCGGCTTGTGGTCTGCCTTCTTATCTGCCACGGTGTCCTATCCTTCCAATTCCGCGAAAATCTCTGGGCTCACGCCAATGGCACCCGTGGTGGGGTGCGGCGTGTAGTCCCCGCGCTTATCCAACTCGCGTGCGGCGGCGGCGTAGGCGCGGGCGCCTGTCGACGACGGGTCATAAGCGATAACCGTCTTACCATAACCCGGCGCCTCCGAAACGCGAACGGAGCGCGGGATGACGTTGCCTAAGACGACGGCGCCGAACTGCTCGCGCACTTCATTGGCCACCTGCTCTGCCAGCTTGGTGCGGGCGTCGAACATGGTGAGCAGCACGCCGGAGATGTGCAGATCCTCGTTGAGGTGCTCACGGATCATGGAGATATTTCCCAGCAGCTGGCCCACGCCCTCCAGGGCGTAGTACTCACACTGGATGGGAATAATGACCTCTTCTGCGCACGTCATCGCATTGATGGTGAGCAAGCCTAGAGATGGTGGGCAGTCAATAAAAACGTACTCAAAGCCATGCTCTTCGAGGAAGCCGTTGTGCAGGGCGTCATACAGGCGAAACTCGCGGCGAACCAGGGAGACCATTTCAATCTCCGCGCCGGCGAGGTCGATGGTGGCGGGGATGCAGTAGAGGTTTTCATCGTCGGGGGAGTGCTGCATCGCATCCTCCGCGCTGCAGTCACCCAACAAAACCTCATAGCTGGATTTGGTGCCGGAGGTGTGCTCCGCGCCCACCGCGGTGGAGGCATTGCCCTGCGGGTCCAAGTCGATCACCAGGACCTTCTTGCCGGCCTCAGCGAGCGCGGCGGCAAGGTTGACGGCGGAGGTGGTTTTACCCACGCCACCCTTCTGGTTCGCGATGGTGATAAGACGAGGATGAGTCATGCCGTCTACTTTAGTTCACGCGCGGGACACGGATAATGGTGGTGCCGTGGATGGTCATGACCTCGGCTTTTCCGCCACCGGCGCGCTTGATGTCGGCTGCGTCGCGCTCCAGCTCCTCGTGCACCGAGGAACCCTTGAGAGCGATCATCTCTCCGCCCTTGCGAACCAGCGGCAGGGACCACTTGGCCAGCTTGCCCAACGGGGCCACCGCGCGGGAGGTCACGATGTCGGCACCCTTAACGGCCTTCTTCACCGGGCCTTCCTCGGCGCGGCCGCGGATGACGGTGACGTTATCGAGGCCCAGCAGGTCGACGACCTCGTTGAGGTAAGTGGAGCGCTTCAGCAGCGGCTCGATGAGGGTGATTGTCAGGTCAGGGCGCGCGATGGCGAGCGGGATGCCGGGCAAGCCGGCGCCACTGCCGACGTCGATAAGCGTGGCGCCCTGCGGCATTACCTCCGCGACCACGGCGCAGTTAATGAGGTGGCGCTCCCACAGGCGCGGGACCTCGCGGGGACCTATAAAACCACGGGTGGACCCGTCCGTAGCCAGCGAATCGTGGTATTTCTGCGCGAGCGGCAGACGCGATCCGAAGACGTCAGACGGGTCCAGTGGCACAGTGTCGGACACAGATTCAGTCACTGTGAAAACTCCTGGGTTACGTTCTAGTTGTTCTTGCGGCGCTGTTTCTTAGAGCGGTGATCCTTCTTGCGTGCGCCCGGCTTCGGGGCAGAAGTGCGCTTGAGCTCAGCCTTGGCAGCTGCCTCTTCTTCTTCCTCGCGGTCCATCTTGGCGTAGACGATGCGAGTTTGGAAGAAGGTCCACACGGTGTTGGCCAGCATGTAGAAGAGCAAGCCGATGGGCCAGATGAAGCCGGAGAACACCAGCATTGCCGGCATAAACCACAGCATCATCTTGTTCATCATGGCCATCTGCTGCTGCATCATCTCCGCGTTCTGACCCTGCGGGGTAGCGGTCTTGCCGGCCGCGCGGCGCGCCTCCTGACGGTTCAGCGTCATGCGGGCGTTGAAGTGGGTCAGCGTCGCAATGATGGCGATGAGCGGCACGATGATGAAGGCCGCCTGTGCGGTGGTGGTTTCCTTAACAATCTCCAGACCGGAGTTGAGGCTCAGGTTGGCCACGAGCGGGACACCGAAGATCTTGGCGTCTACGAACTGCTTCACCAGCTCAGGTTCGAAGATGTAGTTCGCAATGGAGGCGTTCATCTCCTCCGACATTGCTTCACCCGCCGGGTGGCCCACGCCACCGGCGACGGCAACGGTGCGGTCGAAGGAACGCAGCACGTGGAACAGACCAATGAACATGGGGATCTGCGCGAACATCGGCAGACAGCCCGCCACCGGACGAACGCCGGCTTCCTTGTAGATGCGCTGCATCTCTTGGGCAGCCTTGGTCTGGTCATTGGCGTACTTGGTGCGCAGTTCCTGAATTTGCGGCTGGATCTCCTGCATCTTGCGTGAAGAGCGCAGCTGCGTGATGGTCGGCTTGACCATGATGGCCTTGAGCGTCCATGTCAGAAGAACGATGGCGATGATCCAGGTTCCGCCCCATGCGGAATCAAGGACGAAGCTCAAGAGCCAATGCCAGAACCACAGGACGGCTGAAATTGGCCAATAAATGAAATTAAGCACGAGAGTTGTTTACCTCAGTTGTTGTTTGGTCGGTACCGGATCAAACCCGCCCGGGTGCCAGGGACCGCACTTGCATAACCTGGCGAGGGCCATGCCCGTCCCCTTGAAGGCTCCATGGATGGAGATGGCTTCGAGAGCATAGGCACTGCACGTCGGTTCAAAACGACAGGTGGAGACCATCTTAAGGCCTGACAAGTGCTTTTGGTAGAAGCGCACCCCGTGAACTAGGACTCTCCCGAACCCGCGGGCTTCAGGAATCTCCTCTCCTTGAGAGTTCAGATATCCCATGTGCTTAGTGCTTTGCGGATATCACGCTCAAGGCGCTCACTGGTGGCACTACCGCTAGCGGGCAAGGCGCGGATAACAATGTCAACATTGGCGGGCAATACTGTCCCGTTGACGCCATCGCGCATGAGGGACATGCACACATGACGAAGCCGCCGGGAGGTGCGGTGGCGAACCACGGCATTCCCGACGGCCTTCGACACGATGAGGCCGAACCGCGGCCCAGTGGCCGCGATGTCGTCTTCACCGTCGTTAAAGCGCAAATGCACGACGACAGTGCGCGTGCCCGCCCGGCGCCCGCCCTTGATGGTCCTCCGAAATTGCCTCGGGGACGTGAGCTTGTGCTGGGCTGGAAGCATGAATTAAGCGGTGAGCTTAGCGCGACCCTTCTTGCGACGAGCGGCGACGATGGCGCGGCCGGCGCGGGTGCTCATGCGGGTACGGAAGCCGTGCTTACGAGCGCGACGACGGTTGTTCGGCTGGAAGGTACGCTTACCCTTTGCCACGATTAACTCCTTGAAGTTGTTGGTGGATGGCACAGCCACACGCCGGTAAGGGCGGTGGGCATAAACATCCACTGATGAATGGTGTACGTGGGGATGTGGCTTCGCACGTGAAGCGCCGTGAGGCGTGGCGAGGCATTCCCACATGCAACATGTGCACCATGCACTGTTGCGATAGACCATCACAGGTTACGTGACAGATAGTGCGCGAAACAAATCGACACACTGGGTGTCCCCGAAATTACAAAGATGTTTTTATCCGCAGCTAGAACGCCACTTTTTGCCCACATGCTGCGCGGCAAGTGCCCCCTCTCGCCGTTCTTGCGCCGCGCTTGGCGCCACCGTGCCGAGCGCGCATAAAAGTGCGTTAGACAGCGCCCCCATAACGCGGTACAACTGAGGAATCGAATTCCACAGTCACCCACAGGGTGTGGATAACTCTCAATGAAGACTTGAGACTTTTGCTGTTTATGCAGGTTAACTGCATTGAGGAGCCGATGTACAGTTATCCACAGCTATGAGATAGGCTGTGGATAAACCACCTATCCACACTTGTGGATAACTTTGTGGATTCCGAGGTTACACACCAAAACATCGTGTGGAATCTTCGGTGGAAATTACAACTTCATGTGATTTCTCATCCTGTATCTCTCCTCATCCATCCGTCCATCCCCGATCCCCAACCCACAGTCACGCAGTAAATACTCAGCTCCCAAAGCCTCTTCTTCAGGGAACCGAGTAGGTGTGGCCGGCCCCGGCCGATGACACCGCGTGAACTGTAACTACACAGAAGGTAGGCGTTTTGTCTGATCCGCAAGCAGCCCTCCGGGCCAGCTGGAAAGCTGTGGTCAGTGATTTACTGGCTCAGTCCGAACAACCAAGTTCGGACGTACCTAATTTCTCCCATAGCCAGCGCCTCAATCTTCAACTTGTAGAGCCCATCATGATCGGTGATGGCTATGCGCTGATCGCCGCTCCGCACGAGAACGCCAAGAATGTCATCGAGGCCGAGTTGGGGGAGTACATCACCCGCACCTTGTCGCAGCATATGGGGCGCCCTTGTTCTTTGGCCGTGACCATTGCGGCGCCGCCGCAGCCGGCTCACGAAGAAGCGCCAGAAGCGCCCGCACCCCAGCGCCCCATCCAAACAGAGGCCCCCGAGCACGGCATGGGGCACCAGGCACAGGCTTTCCAGCAGCCCATGCCGCCCACGCCACCTACTCAGCCAGAGACGCCAAGCCACCATCAACCGCGCTCCTGGGACACTGCGCATTCTCCGGCCAGCTTGGATGAGTTGGCGCAGCACTACAGCGATCAGCAAAGCAGCGTTCCGAGCGGCTACCCCGAGGCAACCGGGCCGCGCATCCCGCGCGAGGAACCGGCGCACAACCCAAACCGCGAAAAGTCCCTCAACCCGAAGCACACTTTTGAAAACTTCGTCATCGGGTCCTCCAACCGTTTTGCCAACGGCGCCGCCGTGGCCGTGGCCGAAAACCCCGCCCGCGCCTATAACCCTCTCTTCATTTGGGGCGGCTCCGGCTTGGGCAAAACCCACCTTCTGCACGCGGCCGGTAATTACGCCCAGGTCCTGCATCCGGGCCTGCGCGTGAAGTACGTTTCCTCGGAGGAATTTACCAACGACTACATCAATTCCCTGCGTGATGACCGCCAGGAATCCTTCAAGCGCCGCTACCGCAACCTGGACATCCTCATGGTCGATGACATCCAGTTTCTAGAGGGCAAGGAGTCCACGCAGGAGGAGTTCTTCCACACCTTCAATGCGCTGCACCAGGCCAATAAACAGATCATTTTGTCCTCCGATCGCCCTCCGAAACAGCTGACCACGCTGGAGGATCGCCTGCGCACACGCTTCGAGGGAGGACTGATTACGGATATTCAGCCGCCAGACCTGGAAACGCGCATCGCCATCCTCATGAAGAAGGCCTCCGCGGACGGCACCGACGTCGATCGCTCGGTCCTCGAGCTCATCGCCTCTCGCTTCGAATCCTCGATCCGCGAGCTGGAGGGCGCGCTCATCCGTGTTTCTGCGTATTCTTCCCTGGTCAATGAACCGATCAGTTTGGAGATGGCGGAGATTGCCCTGCATGATCTAGCCCCGGACTCTGCGGATCGCCAGATCACCGCGGCGGCCATCATCGAGGTCACAGCGGATTACTTCGACATCGACGTGGATACCCTGCGCGGTTCTGGTAAGAAGCGCGCCGTCGCCCACGCCCGCCAGCTGGCCATGTATCTGTGCCGCGAGCTCACAGAGCTTTCCCTGCCGAAGATTGGTGATCAATTCGGCGGCAAGGACCACACCACCGTCATCTATGCGGACCGCAAGATCCGTAAGGAGATGACTGAGAACCGCAACACGTACGACGAGATCCAGGCCCTAACCCAACGCGTGAAGAACCACAACCAGCGCTAGCACCACGCAGCGCTTGGCGACGCCCCTGCCCACCTCCCGCAATTTCCTCCCCGCGGGCGTGGGTAGGGGCGTCTTTGCTATCCACCCAAAAGTTATCCACACCGTTATTCACAGCTGTGTAATTTCATTGTTGTAATTTGTAGATCCTTATCACGTTTTCTTCTTCCACAGCAGATCAGAAGGGTCATCGCCCTTGTGATTAACTCTGTGATCAGCGCAGACAGATCTGGGGATGAATTGTGGATAACTTTGACCCCGACCCAGTTACTCACATTTCTTGTCATTTGATCACAGTGATCCCACACCCTGACTCACAGATCGTTTCACCGTGAAGAGCTTGGCTTTTAGCGGGTTGTCCACAGATCCCACAGCGCTTATTACTACTCCTATTTTGTTTTCTCCCTAACCAAGAAGAAAAAGGATGTGTGTGATTCGTCGGCGCCCTGCACGGTCGCGCGCTTGAATCGCAAAGCACGGAAGGTGAATGACAAAATCCTGTGCTTCGGCACCGATCCTGTAAGTTGGAGTGAGCTTGCAAGAATCTTCCATCCGCAACTAGAGGAGCGTCTCACCATCATGGAGCAGTCCGTGTCATTTCGCGTTGCCAAAGATGATCTCGCTAACGCCGTAGCGTGGGTCGCGCGCAGCCTTCCTTCGAAGGTCACCCAACCAGTACTGCGCGCCATGCTGATCACCGCGGATGACAATGGTTTGGAATTCACCGGCTTCGACTACGAGGTTTCCACCCGCGTGCGCATCGCCGGCATGGTGGATGAGCCGGGACGCATCGCAGTGGCCGGTAAGTTGCTCTCTGACATCGTTGCTTCCTTGCCCAACAAGGAAATCGAGATGACGCAGGAGGATAACAAGGTTCTGTTGACCTGTGGTTCTTCGCGCTTCGAGCTGCCGCTCATCCCGCTGGATGATTACCCCCAACTCCCTGTCCTGCCGGAGGTCACCGGCACCATTAACCCGCAGCTCTTCGTCGAAGCCATCAGCCAGGTCGTTGCCGCGGCCGGCAAGGATGACACGCTGCCGATGCTCACCGGCGTGCACATTGACATCAATGGTTCTCACGTGGAAATGACGGCAACGGACCGCTTCCGCCTGGCCATGCGCACCTTCGAGTGGGAGCCGGTATCTCCTGACGTCCAGGCCAAGCTCCTCGTCCCGGCCAAGACGTTGCAGGAGACCGGCCGTTCCTTGGACACGCACCTCAACATCCCGGTTGAAATCGCCGTGGGCACTGGTGAGAACATCGCTGCGGAAGGCCTGTTCGGCCTGCATGCGGATAACCGCGAGACCACCACCCGCATGCTGGACGCGGATTTCCCCAACGTTGCACCCTTGCTGCCCAAGACCCACAGCGCTATGGCCAGCATTGAGGTTGCTCCGCTCCAGGAAGCCATTCGCCGCGTCTCGTTGTTGACGGATCGCAATGCGCAGATCCGCATGGAATTCCGCGAGGGCGAGGTGACCTTGGCAGCAGGCGCCGATTCTGGCCGCGCCAGCGAATCTCTGCCCTGTGCTTTCAATGGCCGTGAGGACTTCGTCATCGCCTTCAACCCGTCCTACCTCAAGGATGGATTGGCCGTGGTCCACACGGACCGCGTGGTCTTTGGCTTTACCGAGCCTTCGCGGCCTGCGATCATGATTCCGGAGCCGGAGGAGCTACCAGCGGCCAATGAGGACGGCTCGTTCCCGACTCCAGAAACTCATTTCACCTACCTGCTGATGCCAGTGCGCTTGCCAGGCTAGGCCATATGTATATTCGCGATCTCGATGTCAGGGACTTCCGCTCCTGGCCCGAGCTCACCCTCAACCTCAAGCCGGGGATCACCCTGTTTGTCGGCCGCAACGGTTTCGGCAAGACCAATATCGTCGAGGCCATCGGGTATACCGCGCATCTTTCTTCGCACCGTGTGGCCCACGATGCCCCCCTCGTGCGCCACGGCGCGCACAATGCCCGCATCTCCGCCACCGCGGTGAACCAGGGCAGAGAGCTCACCGCGCACTTGCTCATCAAACCCCACGCGGCCAACCAGGCGCAGATCAACCGCACGCGCCTGAAGTCCCCGCGCGAGTTACTTGGCGTGGTGAAAACCGTGTTGTTTTCCCCGGAGGATTTGTCCCTCGTGCGCGGCGAACCTGCAGCACGCCGCCAGTATTTGGATGACATTATTGCCTCGCGCATGCCACGCCTGGCGGGAGTGAAAGCTGATTATGACAAGGTCCTGAAGCAGCGCAATGCGTTGTTGAAGTCGGCGTCGCCAAGCTTGCGCCGGGGTTACAGCGACAGTGACGGTGCCTCGGCGCTGGCCACTCTCGACGTGTGGGATACGCAGCTGTCTTCCCTCGGCGCGCAGGTGATTCAGGCACGCCTGGCGCTTGTCGACGAACTCCGCGAGCACATTCCCGCCGCTTATGCCGGGCTCGCCCCGGAGTCGCGACCGGCCGCCATTGACTACAAGTCCACCGTGGACATCTCAGACCGCGAGGTTATCGAGGCCATGATGCTCACCGAGCTTGCCACGAAGCGTCAACGAGAGATCGAACGCGGCATCTCGCTCGTTGGCCCGCATCGCGACGATCTGGTGCTCAACCTTGGCACGAGCCCCGCCAAGGGCTTTGCCAGCCACGGCGAGACCTGGTCCTATGCCATCTCCTTGCGGCTGGCGGAGTTCAACCTGCTGCGCCAAGACGGCACTGATCCGATTCTCATCCTTGATGATGTCTTCGCCGAGCTCGATGCGAAAAGGCGCGAAAAGCTCGTTCACCTCACCGCGGGTGCGGAGCAGGTGCTCATTACTGCGGCGGTGGATGAGGATTTGCCCGGAAACTTGCAGCCCATTGAACGCTTTACGGTCACAGTGCGAGATACCGAAGAGGGCCGAATCTCCGAGATCGCTCCGTATACGGCGGGCGGTGACGAGGATGACTGAGCAGGACTTCGATCCGGTCAAGGCGCTCTTCGAGCGCACGCGAAGTAATTCCAAGAACCCGCCGAAGCTCAACAAGCCGGCTCCCAAGATGAACCTGACGCCGACTCCTTCGGAGCAACAGCCAACGCCGTATCGGCGTGGCCGGCCGAGCGGACCCGATGGCCGCCGCCGGCGCCGCAGCCTCGAGATCCCTAGCCTCGGCGCACAGATTCAACGAGAGATTGGCAAACGCGGCTGGGAACACGAATTGGCTCATGGTTGGGTCATGGGTAATTGGGAGAACCTCGTCGGCGAGCGCATCGCCGCGCACACGCAACCGCTCACCATCAAGGAGCAGGTTGTCTACGTGGCGTGCGATTCTTCCAGCTGGGCCACCGAGTTGCGCTACCTGCAGCGCCCCATTTTGCAGAAGATTGCAGATCGCCTCGGCCCAGACGTGGTGGTTAAGCTGCACATTCAGGGCCCCAAGCAGCACCGCAACTATGAGGGCCGTCAATGGGTCAAGCCGCAAGGTTCGCAAGATACGTACGGCTGATTTTGGGCGACCGCGAAATTCACGCAAATTTGGGGCTCTCACGGGCGTGCAGTGCCCTTGCGTGGGGGGACACAGTGTAGAATGGCTAGAGTCTTAGATTTAGCTCTAGCCAAAAGGAGAACACGAATCCGTGGCTGAACAACACGCATATGATGCGGGGTCAATCACAATTCTGGAGGGCCTCGAAGCCGTCCGTAAGCGCCCCGGCATGTACATCGGTTCCACCGGTGCCCGTGGCCTGCACCACCTGATCTGGGAGATCGTTGACAACTCCGTCGATGAGGCGATGGCGGGCTTTGCTGACAAGGTCATCGTCACCCTCCGCGAAGACGGCGGCATCGAAGTTATCGATAACGGCCGTGGTATCCCGGTGGAAATGCACGCCTCTGGCGTTCCCACTGTCCAGGTGGTTATGACCCAGCTGCATGCCGGCGGTAAGTTCGACTCCGAATCCTATGCCGTTTCCGGCGGCCTCCACGGCGTGGGTATCTCCGTGGTCAACGCTTTGTCCACCCGCGTCGAGGCAGACATCAAGCGCGACGGCAAGCACTGGTACCAGAACTTCAACAACGCCATCCCGGATGAACTCGTGGAAGGCGATAATGCTCGCGGTACCGGAACCACCATCCGTTTCTGGCCGGACCCGGAGATCTTTGAGACCGTCGAGTTTAATTACGACACGATCGCTCGCCGCCTGCAGGAGATGGCCTTCCTGAACAAGGGCCTGACCATCGTGCTGCGCGATGAGCGCGCCATCTCTAAGGAACAGGCCGAACTGGAGGAGATCGCCGAGGCTGGCGATGCCCCAGTGAGCCTGAGCAGCCTGGATGAGAAGAGGGAGTCCACTGAGGCTGCCGACGGTGACGAAGACCAGGCGTCCAAGAAAAAGAAGAAGGAAGTCACCTACCACTACCCAAACGGTCTGCAGGACTATGTTGAGCACCTCAACAAGAACAAGACCGCCATCCACCCCACCATCGTTGCCTTCGACGTTAAGGGTGAGGATCATGAGGTGGAAATCGCGCTGCAGTGGAACCAGGGCTACAAGCAGTCCGTCCACACCTTCGCCAACACCATTAACACTCACGAAGGCGGCACGCACGAGGAAGGCTTCCGCGCGGCGCTGACCTCACTGATGAATCGCTATGCCAAGGAGCACAAGCTCCTCAAGGAAAAGGATGGCAACCTTTCCGGCGAAGATTGCCGCGAAGGCCTTGCCGCCGTCATTTCCGTCAAGGTTGGGGATCCGCAGTTCGAAGGCCAGACCAAGACGAAGCTGGGTAACTCGGAGATTCGAGGATTTGTCCAGCGCTCCGTTAACGAGCACCTCAACGATTGGTTCGATGCCAACCCGGCTGAGGCCAAGGTCATCATCAACAAGGCCGTGTCCTCTGCGCACGCCCGTGTGGCGGCGCGAAAGGCGCGCGAATTGGTACGCCGCAAGTCCGCCGGTGACCTCGGTGGCCTTCCGGGTAAGTTGGCGGATTGCCGTTCCAAGGACTCGAAGCTTTCTGAGCTCTATATCGTGGAGGGTGACTCCGCAGGTGGTTCTGCCAAGGGCGGCCGCGATTCCATGTTCCAGGCCATCCTGCCGCTGCGCGGCAAGATCCTCAACGTGGAAAAGGCCCGTATGGACAAGGTGCTCAAGAACGCTGAGGTTCAGGCCATCATCACGGCCCTGGGCACCGGCATCCACGAAGAATTCGACATTTCCAAGCTGCGCTATGACAAGATCGTGCTCATGGCCGATGCTGACGTGGACGGCCAACACATCGCTACGCTGCTGCTGACCCTGCTCTTCCGTTTCATGCCGCAGCTGGTTGAGGATGGCCACGTCTTCCTGGCTAACCCGCCGCTGTACAAGCTGAAGTGGGGCAAGGGCCAGCCGGGCTACGCCTTCTCCGACGCCGAGCGTGACAAGCTGCTTGCTGAGGGCCTGGAGCAGGGACGCAAGATCAATAAGGACGACGGCATCCAGCGCTACAAGGGTCTGGGTGAGATGAACGCTTCCGAGTTGTGGGAGACCACCCTGGATCCGACTACCCGCGTGCTTCGCCGCGTGGACCTCGAAGATGCACAGCGCGCCGATGAGCTCTTCTCCATCCTCATGGGTGATGACGTGGCCGCCCGCCGCTCCTTCATTACCCGCCGCGCGAAGGACGTTCGTTTCCTCGACGTCTAAGCGCTACACAAAACCCGCAAAGACCAGCACCTCAACTGAGGTGCTGGTCTTTTTCGTCGTCAAGCAGGCGCTTAAACAGTGCCCATATGGCGCTGCAGAACGCGGCCGATGGTCGCGACGTTGGGCTCCAGAATCGAGGAGGCCTTGCCGCGCAGTGACTTGTAGGTGCGGGCGATGCCAGGCGCGTTCACATTCTCCGCGGCCTTGTCAGCGGTTGCCATGATGGCTTCGGTAATCTCAGCGCTGCGCCCGTCCAGGTAGGTACCGAAGTCAGACTGCTCAGAGCCTTCGAATTCCTTCCAGTAGGAATCCAGGCTATTGAGCAACTCCGGAAGCATGTGGTTGATTCCCTTGGACAAGACCTTAGAATCTGCCTTCTTGGCGGCGCCTAAAGCGCCTTTGAAGGCCATTCCGGAAATGCCGGAGAGCGAAGAGACGGTGTCATCGGCGGCCGTGGCCAAGTCCGCCACTACGGCGTTGCGGGTAGGGGATTGGAGAAGCTGGGTGAGGTTTGTCATACAGGCGAGCTTACTGTGCCGGTGCGGTGGAGCCTGCCTTGAGCGCGGCGAGCTGGTCAGCAATCTCCGGGAAGCCGTTGGTGCGGGCCAGGCGCTCGAGGTCGAAGTCGAGGCCACCTTCGTAGAGGCGGCTGTTCTCAGAAGAACCGGAGGAGCCGGCCATCCCGATCTGGGCGGCAAACTCGTCTACCTGGGCGCGCAGTGCCGGGACGTTATCCACTACCAGCTTGAGCAGTGCCGCTGCGGCGGCGATGCTACCGCCGATGATGAGCGTCATGTCGATCGGCGTGGAGCCGGTGAGGGAAGAGCCGCCTTCGCCCTGCTCGAAGTCGGGGTTGAGGTTTTTCTGCCAGTCATTGTCGGCGGTCTTAGCGCTCGCAGCTGGCGTTGCGGCGGTGGCGAGGGTGGTGGCCACGACACCGGCGGCGAGGAACTTCTTCAAAGACTTCGAGGGCATAGGGGGATTCCTTCCTACAAGGGAATAGAGACTTCTTTATCATGTTTAACTTACATAACTTCTGCAACAGAAAGATAGACCTCGGCGCAAAATCGTGCGAAATCTTCATTCTTTCCGCTGAGCGCGGGGACAGAACGCAAGACCGTCTCCAGTGACTCCGCCGCCGCATCGCGGTTGCCATGAACGGCAATTCCCTCAATGGTGGCTGTACTCGCGGCGGCCGCGGCGGCTAGTGCGGCGAAATTACTAATCCGTACCCGATGGGCCCGGCAAAACTCACGGGCGACGAGGAGCAGTTGTTCTACGTTCACTGGCGTGCGCCTCGGGCCTGGCGGATCTCCGCTTCTAATTCTGAACGCCCAGGCAGCAGCCGGCGCGCGGTGTCCTGTACGGCGGCATCGGTGAGGGTTCGCGCGGCCGCCGCAACAACGGCGCGGACCACCGCCTCGTGCTTGGAGGTTCCTTGCGCGGAAGCCAACAAGGTCAGCGCATGGTCTTGGTCCGGGGTCAGGCGCAGCGTCATAGCCATAGAGGACATGGTATCACCGTGATACTACAGCTGTGCCACAAACGGCCTTAGACGGCCCTAGAAGGTAGGATAGGGCGTTATGAGCGACAATAACGGTGATCTTTTCGATCGCATCCAACCAATTGACATCAATGAGGAGATGGAGTCGAGCTACATCGACTACGCCATGTCCGTCATTGTCGGCCGCGCCCTGCCAGAGGTGCGTGACGGTCTTAAGCCTGTCCACCGCCGCATCCTCTACGCCATGTATGACTCCGGCTACCGACCGGATCGCGGCTACGTAAAGTCCGCCCGCCCGGTTTCGGACACGATGGGCCAGTTCCACCCGCACGGTGACGTCGCTATCTACGACACCCTCGTGCGCCTAGCCCAGCCGTGGAACATGCGCTACCCGCTGGTCGACGGCCAAGGTAACTTCGGCTCCCGCGGTAATGACGGCCCGGCAGCTATGCGTTATACCGAGTGCCGTATGACGCCGCTGGCGATGGAGATGGTACGCGATATTCGCGAGAATACCGTCGACTTCGCGCCGAACTATGACGGCAAGACGCAGGAACCGACTATCCTGCCCTCCCGCGTTCCGAACCTGTTGATGAACGGCTCCGGCGGTATCGCCGTCGGTATGGCCACCAATATCCCGCCGCACAACCTCAACGAGTTGGCGGAGGCCATCTACTGGCTGCTGGATAACCCGAATGCTTCTGAGGAAGAAGCCTTGGCTGCGTGCATGGAGCGCGTCAAGGGCCCAGATTTCCCGACTGCGGGCCTCATTGTGGGCGACCAAGGTATCAAGGATGCCTACACCACCGGCCGCGGCTCCATCCGTATGCGTGGTGTGACCTCCATTGAGGAGGTGGGCAACCGCCAGACCATCGTGATCACTGAGCTGCCCTACCAGGTCAACCCGGATAACATGATCTCCAACATCGCGGAGTCCGTGGTCAACGGCAAGATTGCCGGTATTGCCAAGATCGAGGACGAGTCCTCTGACCGCGTGGGTATGCGCATCGTGGTCACCCTGAAGCGTGACGCCGTGGCTCGCGTGGTGCTCAATAACCTGTACAAGCACTCCCAGCTGCAGACCTCCTTCGGCGCGAACATGCTCTCCATCGTTGATGGCGTGCCGCGCACCCTGCGCCTCGATCAGATGCTGGGCTACTACGTGGCCCACCAGATTGAGGTCATCGTCCGCCGTACCCAGTTCCGCCTGGATGAGGCGGAGAAGCGCGCCCACATCTTGCGCGGCTTGGTTAAGGCGCTCGACATGCTCGATGAGGTCATCGCGCTGATCCGCCGTTCCCCGACGGTGGAGGAGGCACGTGACGGCCTGATGCAGCTTCTCGGCGTCGACGAGATCCAGGCCGATGCCATCCTGGCCATGCGTTTGCGCCGCCTGGCTGCCCTGGAACGTCAAAAGATCATTGATGAGTTGGCGGAGATCGAGGAGATCATCGCGGACCTCAAGGACATCCTGGCCCGCGAGGAGCGTCAGCGTCAGATCGTCCACGATGAGCTGGAGGAGATCGTCGAAAAGTACGGCGATGAGCGCCGTACCCAGATCGTCGCCGCTTCCGGTGACGTGTCCGATGAAGACCTCATTGCCCGCGAGAATGTCGTTGTCACCATCACCGCTACCGGTTACGCCAAGCGCACCAAGGTGGATGCCTACAAGGCACAGAAGCGCGGTGGTAAGGGCGTGCGCGGCGCGGAGCTCAAGCAGGACGATATTGTCAAGAACTTCTTCGTCTGCTCCACGCACGACTGGATCCTGTTCTTCACCAACTTCGGCCGCGTCTACCGCCTCAAGGCCTACGAGCTTCCGGAGGCCGGACGCACCGCCCGCGGCCAGCACGTGGCCAACCTGCTGGAGTTCCAGCCGGAGGAGAAGATCGCCCAGGTCATCCAGATTCAGTCCTACGAGGACGCTCCTTACCTCGTCCTTGCTACCCAGCAGGGCCGCGTGAAGAAATCCCGCCTCACCGACTACGAGTCCGCACGTTCCGCTGGGCTTATCGCCATCAACCTCAACGAGGGCGATGCGCTGATCGGTGCTCAGCTGGTCAACGAGGGCGATGACATCCTGCTCACCTCTGAGCAGGGCCAGGCCATCCGCTTTACTGCCGACGACGACCAGCTCCGCCCAATGGGCCGCGCTACCGCCGGCGTGAAGGGCATGCGCTTCCGCGGCGACGACCAGCTGTTATCCATGTCTGTGGTCAACGACGGTCAGTTCCTCCTGGTTGCCACCTCCGGCGGCTACGGCAAGCGCACGGCCATCGAAGAGTACACCCCGCAGGGCCGCGGCGGCCTCGGCGTGATGACCTTCAAGTACACCCCGAAGCGCGGCAAGCTCATTGCGGCTATCGCTGTGGACGAGGACGACGAGATCTTCGCCATCACCTCCGCCGGCGGCGTGGTGCGCACTGAGGTCAACCAGATTCGCCCGAGCTCCCGCGCCACCATGGGCGTGCGTTTGGTTAACCTGGCTGACGACGTCGAACTGCTGGCCATCGACCGCAATGTGGAGGACGACGGCGAGGAGAATGCCCAGGCAGTGGCCAAGGGTGAGAAGTCCGTGGAGGACGTCAAGCCTGAGCACCTCAAGCTTGGGGAAGACTCCAAGCAGGACGAAGCTGAAAGCAAGGATGCCGATAAGGACGAGGAGTAACCCATGATTGGACGAGAGCTTCACCTAGCCCGGATTTCGCCCATGTCGGCGTTCCGCGTTGGCTTGGCCATGTCCCTCGTCGGCCTCGTCGCCTGGATCATCGCCGTGTGCCTGTTGTATCTCGGCCTTGACCAGGCGGGCATCTGGGATTCCTTCAATAGCCTCGTCGGCGGTGTTGGCGGCGGCTTTGAGGTCTCCTTCGGGTTGGTCGTCTCCGCGGCCGCACTGTTTGGTGCCATCATCGCTGTGCTGATGACCATCCTGGCGCCGCTTCTGGCGGTGATCTACAACGCCATCGTGGACGTCTTCGGTGGATTCAAGATTCGCCTCCAAGACGAACCGCATAACTAGCGAATATCACCGAGAAAAACTACATATGACCAGGCGATTTGTAATAGATCGCCGGTCCTATGTAGAGTAACTACTCGTTCCGGTCAAGGGCCTATAGCTCAGTCGGTTAGAGCGCATCGCTGATAACGATGAGGTCGCTGGTTCGATTCCAGCTAGGCCCACCACGGAACAATGGGGCATTAG
>QWCQ01000177.1_pt1 | contig 85155 bp, 63 predicted proteins | sample 1972701 | NCBI WGS metagenome assembly QWCQ01 (sample SAMN09866704, study PRJNA288562) | Human gut metagenome isolate pre4_stool, whole genome shotgun sequencing... | reverse complement strand
TGGAAAGTAGCCGACCCAGCATGGGACCCACAAATCCCAGCAGAAGGAACAACAGTAACAGCAGGAACTTATACAGCACAATACGCTGAAGACAAGACACCTACTAAAAATAGTGAAGATTACGATCCACACTATATTGACCAATCTGGAAATCCTGGTACAACTGTAACTGTGCCTGCACCAACATTCACTAAAAAAGGTGAACAAGGTACTGTACCAGCACCAACTGATAAAGGTAAGAAAACAAAATTTGCTAAGAATGATGGTACTCAAACTAACGTAACTGTTAATCCTGACACAGGAGCTATCACAGTTGTTATTCCACAAGATGCAAAAGTTGGAGATGTTATAACTATTCCAGTTGATGTAACTTATCCGGATGGTTCTAATGAAACTGTTGATGTAAAAGTAACAGTAACTGATAAAGACAAGAGTAAAACACCTACTATTGATCCTGTAACTGAAGGCGACAACAAGATTACTGGTAAAGGTGAACCAGAAGCTGAAATTGTAGTTAAAGACAAAGACGGCAATGAAATTGGTAAAACAACTGTTGATGAAGATGGCAATTGGCTAGTACCAGTACCAGCAGATAAGCCATTAAAGAAGGATGACATTATAACTGCAACTCAAACTGAAAAAGATAAGAACCCATCTGATCCAGCAAGAGAAACTGTTAAGGGTAAAGTAACTCCACCATATTTCAATTATTTAACTCTTACTCTAGACGAAAACTACAGAGGTGGCGAAATTACTCACCATGACGTTTATGAAGATGAATTAATTGAACGTTATCTATACACTCCTCGTAGAAGAGGTTATGTATTTGAAGGTTGGAGCTACAGAAGTGATTATCTTGACGAAGTAAGACCTGGCGACAGAATTTACTACTCAACTACTTTATATGCAATTTGGGCTAAGGATAGGTACTACGAGCGTGATGAACGTGAAGAGGAACCTGAAGATACTAGAGAAGTATTAGAGCACAAGGCTTACATGTTTGGTTACACTGACGGAACTGTAAGACCTAACGGAAGGATAACTAGGGCTGAGGCTGCTGCTTTAGTAACTAGACTTCTTGGTATTGAATCTATCGGTGCAGCTACTAAACCTATGTTTACTGACACTCCAAGTGCTTGGTACAACAAGGCCATCAATGCGGCTGTTCAAAGGGGTATCATGAAGGGTTACCCTGACGGAAGATTCAGACCTAATGCTCCTATTACAAGAGCTGAATTCACTCAAATGATTGCTCAAATTGACAACAAGCCTTATGGTATTGCACCATTTGCTGATGTTAAGGGCCACTGGGCTGAATTGGCTATAGGTAGAGAATATCAAGCTAAGAGAATCATGGGTTACCCTGACGGAACATTTAGACCAAACGCTCATATCACTAGATGTGAAGCGGTTGTAATCCTAAATAAGATGTTTGAAAGAAATTATGATGATATGTCTGCTATTAATGCTATGAACAGACACTTAATCAAGAGTTTCTTAGACTTATCTCAAAGTTTCTGGGGTTACAATGACATGGTTGAAGCAACTAATGACCACGACTTCAAGAGAAGAGTTAAGGGAAGAATTGAAGAGGACTGGACTTTAGTTAAATAATTTTGCGTTAAAAGCGCAAGAGAAATAAGATACAATTATAAATAAATAATTGGCATAATGACAAGGCATGTGGGAGCAAATCTCACATGCCTTTGTTATTAGATAAAGGATGGGTGAGGTATGGAACTTAATATTGAACAAATGGTGACTACTGTTACTGGTGCTCTAGGTCTTAAAGAATTTACAGGGCTAATAGTTACTGTAATAGCTATATTTTATATTGTATTAGATAGGATTTATAAGTATAAGTATTCTGTTTTTTATAAAATCCCAGGAAAATATTTTAAATTAAATAATTTTAAAGATATATTTGTAAATTGTGTAATTGCATTATTGGCGATTTATGCGTTATCTTATATATTTTCTGAGTGTTTTTATGGATGTGTTTATGGATACTTCTATATTTCATTAGTGATACAAGCAGCTATAATATTTTGTGTATTATATTATGTAAAACAACTATATTTGGTGAAAAAGCAAAATGTTGTTTTGGATGATATGAGCGAATTAAAGCTAAAAAAATTAATACAATATTTACTTATATATTTACTAGTACCAATAGTAATTTTAATTTTTTTATTTGCTTGTGTTTTTAATAAGATAAATCTTCAAATACAGTGTTTACTTATAGTTGTAGTAATAATAATGTCTGTTTTAGAAGTTATATTTATAGCATTTAAAAATAACAAAATTATACATTATATTAGTAAAATATATCAAATTATATATTTTACTATAGTAAGTTTGACGTTTTTTGCTTTGTTGTCGTCCCTGTTATTTTCTGATAAAATAACTGGCGATTTGGCAAATGCTAGTAAAGCTTATCATGAAAGTAAAAATGCTAAAATGACTACTGTCATTAAGGATTGTAATAAAAATAATGAAATTTGCTTGGGCAAAGTTGATAAGAAAGAAACTGATATCTATACAAATCTATCTAAGCATATTTCCGAAGAGATTAGAGATTCTAATAATTGGTCTTATGCTAAGTGGGTAGAGAAATTTAATGATCCAGAACTTATAATTAATACTTATAAATGCGAATGTTTAGCAAGTGCTTTTATCAAAAATCTTGAAAAGGCTAATATGAAAGAAGCTTTTTTAAGTACAATGAGATTGTTATTAATGCTTAATTTAATGAACAATTATATCTTTATTCTAATAGTTACTTTTGCATGCATGTGCATTATTATTATATTTGGTATATTTACAAAAAATAGCTACTTTGATCCGTCAAGCAAGAAGAACTATGAATATATTGTTGGCCAAAATAATGAGCATGAATTTATTATTAGTGAATATAAGGATAAAATGTTAGTTTTGTGTGGTGATGAAAATAATAATATTCTAACTTTAAAACAAGATAGTTACAGGCTTGTTTCGCAAGATAAAATTGAAAAGATATATTTAAAAGAATTTGATAAAGCTACTACTTACAAGTAAATAAAGGAATAAGATCTGAAGGAGAAAAAACAAAAAAAGATAAACAACAAGCAAAAGAAACAGAAATGAAAAATAAAAGTAATAAAAATAAGAAAAATAAAAAAGGAAAGAAAAGAAAAAAATAAATTGTTTTTTAAAAAATTTATACACTAATATTTATTTCTAAAAAAGTCTTTTACTAAAATATAACGAATTATAGTAGGTTTACAATCATTTAAAATAGTATTGCTACATGCAATACAAAATGATATAGTATAAACAAAGGAAGTGATATTTTGTCAAATGCAGTAACAATATTTTTAAGACAAGTAGTTATGCAAAATGGATTGCCGTTTGAAGTGAAAATACCAAGCAAAAAGCCTATTGTTTATGAAAATCTAAGTGAAGAAGACTTTGATAGAGAAATATTAAAAGCAATGGATGATTTTGATTGTGGCAGGGTATACACTTCAGAGGAAATAGAAAAAACTTAGAGGACATTTAATACTACTAAAAAATATTGACTTTTACACCAATTTAATTATAATTAACTCAACATATCCTACCTACGCTTAATGTGTTCTACATGCGGACAATGGGGAGGACATTTTTTACCTTAAAATATCTATTTGCACTTTCGAAAAACAAAAATATTGCAAGTTTTGAAAGTCTATGATATAATACTTTCAAGAAATGAAAAAAATTAAAGTTTTGAAAGTGAGGTGCAAACATTGAAAATTATTGAGAGGACTTTATATTTAGATAGGTTAAAGAGGCTCTACGGTACTCCTGATATCAAAATTATAACGGGTTTACGAAGGTCTGGCAAGTCTGAGCTCTTGCGGTCTTTTGTAAATTATTTGAAGTAGTCTTACACTGACACTAATATAATACGTATTGATTTTGGCGATTTAATGTTTGATTCTCTAAAAAATTATAAAAGTCTTTACGATTATGTTGAAAAAATGTATGATGATTCTCTTAAGAATGTTTTAATTGTTGATGAGGTACAGCTATGTGAGAAATTTGAGCTAGCGATAAACAGTTTTCATAATAGTAAGAACTATGACATTTACCTAACTGGCTCTAACGCTTTTTTATTGAGTTCTGATTTAGCGACTCTTTTCACTGGAAGGTTTATAGAGATCCCGGTCTATCCATTTAGTTTTGAAGAGTATTGCTCTTACTTTGATATAGATAGGGACTATTCGGAACATTTGCAGGATTATCTCGCTATTGGCGGGCTTTCTGGTTCTTATGTTTATGATAATAAGGAAGATAGGGCGGCTTATATCAATAATGTATATAAAACTTTGATAAAAAGGGATTTGATTGACAGGTACAATTTAAGTGATGAGGCGCTTCTTGATAACTTAGCAGAGTTTTTGATGGATAATATTTCGAATTTGACAAATGCTAATAATATAAGTAAAATTTTAAATTACAACAAAATTGCGACTAACCATGTTACTATTGGCAACTATATTAAGTACTTGTGCAATGCTTTTATGTTCTACAAGGTTAAAAGATATGATATTAAGGGCAAAAAGTATCTTGGAACAAATGATAAGTATTATTTATCTGATCTTTCATTTCGCTATGCTATATTAGGTGTTAGAAATATTGATTATGGAAGGGCTTATGAAAATATTGTGGCTATAGAGCTTTTAAGAAGGGGCTATGATATATATGTTGGTACGCTTTATCAAAAAGAAATAGATTTTGTGGCAATGAAGGGTGATGAAAAGATTTATATACAAGTTAGTGATGATGTATCTAGTGAAAAAACAATGCATAGAGAGCTTGAGCCGTTATTATCAATAAGGGATGCGTATCCAAAGATGATTCTTTCTAACACAAAGCATCCAATGAGCCTGATTGATGGTGTGAAACACATTGATATAGCTAGGTGGCTTATGGGGGATGAATCTTAGTTTGTGTATATATATTTAGCTTTTGCTTTAGTAGTAATTTTGCGTTCTTTTGCGCAAAAATTACGCCTTTTCTTCACTACAAACTTTTAATCGCTCCAATGTACTCATCTGTACTATTTCGCTCATAAAAGTTCTCCGTAAAGAAAATTCATTGATTTTATCTGCAAAATAATTGCAAAATTGGGTGAGAGGATTGCTTCTTATAAAAGATATACAAACAATATATAATTAATTAATTGACGTCAACAACTAGGTATGTGGGCTAAGGCTCATGTGCCTTTCTTTCTGCTTAATTCATTTTAATTAAGTATTGCTAAATGCTATACAAAGTGATATAATATATACAAAGGAAGTGATATTATGTCAAAAACATCAAATGTTTATATAAGAGTTGAACCTAATGTAAAAGATGGCGCTGAAGCTGTTCTTAATGAGTTGGGGCTATCGATGTCAAATGCAGTATCAATATTTTTAAGACAAGTAGTTATGCATAACGGTTTGCCTTTTGAAGTGAAGATGCCAAGCAAAAAGCCACTAGTTTATGAAGATTTAAGTGAAGAAGACTTTGATAGAGAAATACTAAAAGCTATGGATGATCTTGATAACGGTAGGACATATACTGTAGAAGAAGTAGAAAAAGAATTAAGTAAAGAGTTTGAATGATGAGATATAAAATATTGTACACAGAAAATGCACGTGAAGATTTAAGAACTATAGCAAGATATATTTCTTATGAATTGCAAGAGTTTAACACGGCAAAGAAAATTATTGATGCTATACTTAATGAGATAAAAACTCTTGATACTTTCCCAATGCGTTACCGCTTATGTGATTACGAGAGATGGAGAAAGATTGGACTGCGCTGTATGAATGTAAAAAATTATATAGTTTTTTATTTGCCAGATGAAGGAAAAAGTGTAGTAAATATTATTCGCATAATATATCAAAGAAGAGATTTGGAAAAAGAGTTAAATAAGATTTAATACTAATACATTAAAACTCATGACTTTTACACAAATTTAATCTATTCTTATCTTAACAGAGCCTCCCCACGCTTAATGTTTTATACATGCGGACCAAGGGGAGGACATTTTTACATTACTATATCTATTCCCACTTTCAAAACTAAAATATTTTTAAGGTTTTGAAAGTGACAAAACATTTTACTATCCAGGACTGCTTATGTGGTCCTTTTTCTATTGCCATAAGCGTAATTAAAATCAAAAGCAAAACTAAAACTATAATCATAAACACAATCAAAACCATAATCAAAACTATAAGCGAATCCACTCCACCATTTATAAACTATTTCACACTTTCTCTTAATAAATTCATAAAGTTGTTTTAATTTTTCTATCTCTCGGGTATATATTAAATAGAAAATCAATTAAGGAGGTAAGCTTATGAGAATCGAATTTGTAGGAAAGAACATTGAACTAACTCAAAGTTTAAAGGATGTGGCTGAAAAGAAGTTCCAAAAGCTTGACAAGTTTATTGGCAAGGATGTGGACGCGAAGGTTGTCTTCTCGGCTGTTAGAAACACTAAATGTGTTGAAGTAACTATCTTCCTAGACAGGACTATACTTAGAGCTGAGGAAGAAAGTGACGACATGTACACATCTATCGACAGGGCGGTTGATGTTTTGGAAAGACAGGTTAGAAAGTACAAAACTAAGCTTCAAAACAGATACCAAAAGAACGAGTCGATCAGGTTTGAAAATGTTAAGCCTATGGATGAGCCGGATGAGGCTAAGCTTGTAAAGAACAAGAAATTTAAGGTGGTACCTATGTCTTCTGACGAGGCTATCCTTCAAATGGAACTACTTAGACACAATTTCTTCGTATACCAAAACGCTAAAACTGAAGCCATCAACGTAGTATACAAGAGAAGGGACGGCAACTACGGCCTTATTGAAGTTGAATAAAATGAATATTAATATAGATGATTTTAAATTGAACAAACCCATATCCTCGGTGAAGATTTCGCCGGACGGTCGTCACAAGGTTTTCACTGTGACTTGCGTGGATATGGCGGCGAATGAGTACAAACACTCGTTTTACATGCTTGATGAAAATGATTCTTTGAAGAGACTGTCTACTAATGACGTCTCTTCTACTTATGCTGTGGACAATGGCGGGATCATTTTCGCAAAGTCTGACGAAAAAAGGAAGTATGCGTCTATCGTTTACCGTCTAAGCTTCAGTGGCGGAGAGAGGGAGGAGCTTTTTAGGCTAAACTACCCGATTAATGGTATTCGCATCATGGATGAGGAAAGGCTGATCCTCACTATCAGCAATTCTGAGAAGATCAGGCACTTTAAGGACATGGATCAAGAGACTTACGAGAAGAAGGCAGCTGAAATTAAGGAGGAGGATGACTACACTATATATGACGAAATTCCATTCTACCTTAATGGCGCTGGCTACATCAACAAGATCCGTACTTCGCTTGCGGTGTACAATATGACGAGCGGCGCGCTTAAGATTATCACTGATGACTTTACTAGTGTATCGAGCTACGACATAGCCCCTGACAAGTCTGAAATTGTCTACACTTCTGAGTCTTACACTGACAAGGCACCTTCAAAGAGCCAGCTTTATGTTTATAGCTTTGCTGACGATAAGTCTGTGAAACTTGATTATGGCATGGGTCTTAGCTATTATGGACCTAAGTTTGCAGATGGCGATGTTTTTGTCTTCGCGACTGATCAAGAGGCTCATGGAATGAATCAAAATATGAAGGTCTACCTAATTGATAAGAGCAAGGAAAATATTAAGTGTATTAATGATGACTTCGATATGTCTTTGGGCTCATCTGTGGGCAGCGACCTTCGTTATGGCGGCGGATACTCATTTAGAGTGATGAAGGACAAGCTTTACTTTATATCAACCCTTGCGAATAGCGCAGACCTTTTCTCCATTGACAAGGCAGGTAAATTGGAAAGGCTAAGTAAAGTAGTAGGCTCTCTTGATGAGTTTGACGCCTGTGATAATGGTGAGATTTATGCTATAGGCATGCTTGACTACAATTTACAAGAAGTTTATAAATTTGAAGGGGATAAATTTAAGAAAGTGACTGCCATTAACGAGGCTATACAAAAGACTTGGGGTGCACAGCCGTATGAAAAGATCACTTTTAAGAATGACGAGATTGATTTCGAGGGCTTTGTGATTAAGCCGGATGGATACAAGCCGGGCAAGAAATATCCTGCGATACTTGAGATTCACGGCGGTCCAAAGACTGTTACGGGCGAGGTTTTATACCACGAGTACCTTTACTTTGCCAAGCAAGGCTACTTTGTCTTCTTCACTAATCCGAGGGGCTCGGACGGCCGCGGCAATGATTTTATGAACATCAGAGGCAAGTACGGCACTATCGACTACGACGATTTGATGAAGTTCACTGATACTGTTTTGGAAAAGTACGAGGACATCGACAGGGACAACGTTCACGTGACTGGTGGCAGCTATGGCGGCTTCATGACTAACTGGATTATCGGACATACCGATAGATTTAAGTCAGCTGCGTCGCAACGCTCTATATCGAACTGGCTAAGCTTTTTTGGCGTATCGGACATAGGCTACTATTTCGCTACTGATCAAAATTTGGCGGAGCCATTTACGTCGAGCGAAGCGCTATGGGAACGATCTCCGCTTAAATATGCGAGCGAGGTAAAGACGCCGACACTGTTCATCCACTCGGATGAGGACTTCAGATGCCCACTAGAGCAAGGCGTACAAATGTTTACGGCGCTTAAGTACTTCGGAGTCGACTCGAAGATAGTTATCTTCCACGGCGAAAACCACGAGCTAAGTCGCTCTGGCAAGCCGAAACACAGACAAAGAAGACTTGACGAGATAATCACATGGATTAAAAAGAGATCATAATATAGAAAAAGCCTGGTTACTTTTGTAACTAGGCTTTTTGCTTGGATATGTTTTTTGTATTTCTTATAGAGCAAGCTTTTTCCACTTGCGGATTTTCGTTCTAAAAGTGCCAAATGGAGCGACTGTATTTACGTGAATAAACTTGTAAACTTCCCACGTAGCTGTTTTTGTTGCACCATCAGCCCACTTTCTCATATGAGGCTTAAATAATTCATCATCGCTTAATGAGTCAATCATTTTACATATGGCACAAACATTGTCACTTAGCTTATTCTTTAGTTCACTAAGAGCTAGGCTTGCGTACGTATCAGTAAAGTATTGGTATAGTTTGCCGAGTTCATTCCATTTGAATTTATCTGATGGAGTTTTTGCTTCAATGCCGTTTCTCTCATCACACTCCCATTGTAATAAGAGAGATGTCCATCCAAGCTGATAGGCAAGGTTCTCAGCAGGCGTTCTATCTACTTCATCTACTCGTGTATCTTTTAAATTTTCTGGAATATTTTCAAATTCAGCGATGTATTTTTCAAAGCTTTTATTGATTTCTGATTTTAATTCTTCTTTATTTTTATAAGTTCTCATTTTTTCTTCCTTATTATTATAATATTGGTAAGACGTTTCTTCAGTTTGTGACAATTTGTCACGAACTCTATATTTTACCGTCAGCAGCTTCCATTTTCAAAGTGTGACAATTTGTCACACCTTCATTTCCTTCTTCCTTTAGTCTTTGTTTTAGCTTACGCCAATAAGCGCTAGGATCTTTACTATCAGTTAAAACTCCAACTATGTCAATAATAGAAAAGTACCACTCTTCTTTTTCATTATCCCATGCTGAACGTATTTGTCTTCCCTCAAATAATTTAATTTCGTTATCCATTTTACACCTCAATAGTTTTTTAAAAATAAATTCATATCTATATCTATATTATATCATATTTTGAGGTTTAAAAGATTTAAAACATTTACAATATTTCCATAGATAAAAAACGAATTTTGTAGTATAATCATTAGAGGAGGAGATTCTAGGTGAATTACGAAAAATTTTACTACATAGCAGAAATCATCGGTACCGTGGCCTTTGCCTCATCGGGCACGCTTGTCGCAATCAGAAAGGGCATGGACGTCTTTGGCATCGTGGTTCTTGCGATAATCACAGCGATTGGAGGCGGTGTCATTCGTGACATCACCGTAGGTATCACGCCGCCCATGGCATTTAGAGACAACACATACACAGTAGTTGCCATCGTTACGGCGCTCGTATTAATACTATTTTTATCGAAAAAAATAAAATTTTTAAGATTAAATACAGTTAACAGAAACTTTATGATTAAATACACACAAGTCGCGTCAGTGCTCGACGCCATCGGTCTTGGCCTGTTCACAGTCAGCGGCGTAAGCGTCGCCATGGTCAGAGGCTACTCGAACAACCCATTTTTGATGATCTTTGTCGGCGTCATCACCGGTTGCGGCGGCGGAGTCTTGAGAGACCTTCTTTCAGACACCATCCCGATTATATTCACGAAAAACACCATTTACGCAGTTGCCTCGCTTTTGGGCGCAGTTGTGTTTATAGTTTTGAGACCATATGGAGCGAACTTCTCCTTCTTTATGGGCGCCCTAACCACAGTTGTTATCAGGCTTCTGTCGATGAAGTATAGGTGGAGCTTGCCAGACGTTTCGTCTGACCTTGTCGACGGGGACGACGTTTAAGAGAATTTAATAAAGATTTTACTTTAGAAAGCTTTGTTTATGCACGAACAAGGCTTTTTTCTATGTGAATGGCTGGGCCACTGTGTATAAAACTGTGGATAAGTCTGTGGATAGATTATAAATCACAAGAAAATAGCTTTGTCAAGTGCTATTTTTGTGAAAAATGCCTGTGGATAATGTGGATAAGCTTGTGTATAAATGTAAAATAGCGATTTACAGTGTGGATATCTATGTGAGTAAGTAAATTATTAAATTTTTTAAATATTTGTAAGCTTAGTATTAAAAATATTTATAAGGAATAAGACTATTTCCATTGCTTTTATATTTCTTTAGTAGTATAATAAAGTTAATAATATCTATTAAGGAGGAATTATATTATGAAGAAGAAAATTTCACTGTTATTAGCAATATTAATGCTTGTAACACTAATCCCAACAGCATTTGCTGAATCAAAAACAGTAGACGCAGTGAAAAACACTAAAAAGGTGACACTTGACGGAGAAGAAGTCATGGTTGGCGCATACGACGTAGAAGGCTACAACTACCTAAAATTAAGAGACGTAGCAGCTATACTTAACGGCAAAAAATGTCAATTTAGCGTTAGCTACGATGAGCCAACAAAATTAATAAGCGTAGAATTAGCTAAAGCTTATGAAAAAGTCGAAGGCGACCTAGCTGAAATTAAAGATGAAAAAGCAAAAGCAATCGTATCAGTTAAGAAAATTCTTGTTAATGGTGAAGAAAAAGAAGTAAAAACAGCACTTATTAACGAAAACAACTACATGCAATTAAGAGACCTTGGTTCACTTGTAGGACTTGGCGTTAAATATGATCAAGTGAATAAAGTTATCCAGCTAAAGAGCGATGCTGAAGCAAAAGAAGAAAAGCCAGAAGAAAAAACTGAAGATAAAAAAGAAGAAAAGAAGGAAGAATCAAAAGTCGAATTAGTTCCTGTAGACAAATGGACTAAAGAAGAAAAAGAATGGTTCGATATTTGTGATGACTTCCATGAAAGTGCTATTGCATCTGTATCTAACAATATTACAGATGATTCTAGTGAAGTAGAAAAAATTATGAACAAACATTATAGTGACTTGGTATTCAAAAGTATTTACGGTGGTAAAATTATTTTTGAAGGCGGAGCCAAGAGTGTTGACAGAAAAGTTGAAATTAGAGATGGCGTTAGATATTGCGTTGCTCAATATAATTATCCAAGTGGATCTGCTTTAAAATTTGAAGCTTACAATGTAGGTACCAAAGATGAAGACTTTAATGATTATTTAGTAAACTCTATCATTTTATATCAAGAAAAGGAATTGCCAGAAAAATATCAAAAAGATTGCAAATTAATATGTAAGGCCATGATTGAATTTTACGATGCTATAGCTGATAAAAATTATGAAAATGCTGTTAAAGTAGCTAACGAATTAGGTTTAAAAGCAGACGAAGAGAGAGTAAAATCTTTTGAAAACGAAATGAGACGTTTTGCAAAAGCTATAGATGTTGAAATATTCCAAAAAGATTATGAAGCTAAAGAGGCGCCAGTTCCTTATGATGATGAAGAAAAAGATTCTTTAGTAACATTTAATTATAAAGATGGAAGTTCTTTCAATTTATTATTTACAAATGCCCTTGAAGGTGGTATAGTTGGTATTGGACGAAAAGCAAATTAATTAAATCAAAAAAATTGGGAGCGAAAGCTCCCTTTTTTAATGCCATTATCTTAAAACTATAATACAACTAAATTTTGCGAAATATTTTGATGAATAAGGCGAAGTACAGTGAGTGAGCGACTGAGCTGTACAAGTGCGTACGCGGAAGGAACGAGCGATCGAAACGAGCCGCATTCGCAAAATAGACGTAAAATTAATTTTTCCAAGTCTCTTCCATGTCCCTCACCACTTCAAAAAAGTCATCTCCCGGATAAATTATATGCTTAATCCACTCTTCCTTGATTTGCCAAAGATTTGCCTGAACGACAAACTCGCTTCTATCGGTAATCTCGAATATTCTATCCCAGCTAGCGACAATTGTCTCTCTTATATCGTCATACATCTCATCATATTTTCTATCAAATATATTGAAGCTGTGGCCCGCGCCGCGCGACTTGAGCTCTTTTTCAAAGCGTTTTGCGTCGTCCGCATCAAGTGGCACGTACTGATTGTTTAATACGAGGCCCCACTTAGCTCCATCAAAGTAGATGACTTCGCTCTTCGGCACTGTCAGAGCATAAACGACTTCTTTGTGAATGGGCTTGAGACAGTTCTCTTTCGAGACGCTGCACCAAATTGGGTAGCTGATCTCGTCTGGCTTAGCGACTATTTGCGAAGCCATCTTCACGAAGTAATCATATTTTTCCAAGAAGAAGTCCGAAATGTCTTTCATATGCAAGCCGACATAGAGCCTTTTATTTTGTATGATGCCTTTGTTTTTTAACTCATATAAGCTATTCTCATGTTGTCTTGTGTAAAGATTAACGTATTCCATGTTTATCACCTAAGTATTTATACCCAATATTTCGATTTTGGAATTTTAATCCTTGACTAGAAATAATTTCTATGATATAATACTTAAGGATGAGGTGAGAGGTATGATGTACATACATTTTAATTTTATTGCTCACAATTTTAATAATAATAGATAAGAGGAACGCCACGTGCGTTCCTTTTTACTTTATCAGAGTACTAACTTAGTAAAAGGAGGATATTATGGACAAGATCGTTATCAATGGAAATGACCTTACTATCGAAGATGTTGTAAAGGTAGCAAGATGTCACGCAGAGGTTGAAATCTCTAAGGATGCAAAGGACAGAATCATTGCATCAAGAAAACTTGTTGACAAGTTTGTTGAAGAAGAAAGGGTTATCTACGGAATCACAACTGGTTTCGGTAAATTCTCTGAAGTACATATCTCTAAGGATATGACTAAGAATTTACAAAAGAATTTAATTATGTCTCACTCATGTGGTGTTGGCGAATTATTTGACGAAGACATCGTTAGAGCCATCATCTTATTAAGAGCTAACTCTTTATCAAAGGGTTATTCTGGTGCAAGACTTGAAACTATCGAAACACTAGTTGCTATGCTAAACAAGGGTGTTACACCATGTATACCTGAAAAAGGTTCACTAGGTGCATCTGGTGACTTAGCTCCACTTGCTCACATGGTTTTACCTATGCTTGGTCTAGGCGAAGCTTTCTATGATGGCAAGAAGATGACTGGCAAAGAAGCTATGGACAAGGCTGGTATCGAAACTATTGAATTAACTAGCAAGGAAGGCCTAGCTCTTATCAATGGTACTCAAGTACTAACTGCTGTTGGTACATTAACTTTATATGATGCTATGAAGCTTGCAAAATTAGCTGATGTTGCTACATCTCTTACAATGGAAGCTATGGGCGGTATCATCGATGCATTTGATGAAAGAATCGCTGACGTTAGGAAGCATCAAGGCATGTATGACACTTCATACAATGTAAGAGTGATACTTGAAGGATCAAAGAACATCACTCGCCAAGGCGACTTAAGAGTACAAGACGCTTACTCACTAAGATGTGTTCCACAAATTCACTGCGCATCAAAAGATACATTCAATTTTGTAAAGAATAAAGTTGATATCGAAATCAACTCTGTTACTGACAACCCAATCATCTTCCCTGATGATGAAGCAGTTATCAGTGCTGGTAACTTCCACGGCGAACCAATGGCTCTACCATTTGACTTTTTAGGCATTGGTATTAGCGAAATAGGTAACGTTTCCGAAAGAAGACTTGAAAGACTAGTAAACCCAGCATTATCAGAAGGTCTACCAGCTTTCTTAGTTAAGGAAGGCGGAGTAAATTCAGGCTACATGATAGTTCAATACGCTGCTGCAGCTCTTGTTAGCGAAAATAAGGTTTTAGCTCATCCAGCAAGTGTTGACTCTATCCCAAGTTCAGCTAACCAAGAAGACTTAGTATCTATGGGTACTATAGCTGCTAGAAAGGCTAGAGAAATATATTTAAACGCAAGAAAAGTTGTAGCTATGGAAATGTTTGCTGCATGCCAAGCTATTGACATAAGAGGAGACAAGGGTCTTGGTAAGGGTACTAAGGCTGCTTATGACGAAGTAAGAAAAGTAATAGACTACATCGACAAAGACAAGGTTATGTACTTTGAAATCAATAAGGCTGAAGAATTATTAGCTGATGACAAGGTTCTTAACGCTGTTGAAGAAGCTGTAGGAGCACTTAAATAGATATTAAGTAAGGAGGTAACTTATGAAATTTGATGTTAAAGATGCTATGACAATCAAGCTTGATCCAGTTTTACCTGAAATGCATAAAATTGATCCAAAGGTTAGAAGAGCACCTGTAAGGGATTTAACTCTATCAAAGCATGAGATCGAGCTAGCTTTAAGGAATGCACTTAGATACATTCCAGAAGAATTACACGAAGAATTAGCTCCAGAATTTATGGAAGAGCTAATGACTAGAGGAAGAATTTATGGCTACAGATTTAGACCAGAAGGAAATATCAAGGCTAAATCCATTGACGAATACAAGGGTAAATGCATCGAAGGTAAGGCAATACAACTAATGATTGACAATAACCTTGACTTTGACGTAGCACTATACCCATATGAACTTGTTACTTACGGTGAAACAGGACAAGTTATGCAAAACTGGATGCAATACAGACTAGTTAAGAAGTACCTAGAAAATCTAACTGATGAACAAACATTGGTTATGGAATCAGGTCACCCACTAGGCTTATTCAGAAGCCATAAGACTTCACCAAGAGTTATAATCACAAACTCATTAATGATAGGCGAGTTCGACGATCAAAAACATTGGCACAAAGCAGTTGCTATGGGCGTTGCAAACTACGGACAAATGACTGCTGGCGGCTGGATGTACATTGGACCACAAGGTATAGTTCACGGCACATACAATACAGTTCTTAACGCAGCTCGTCTAAAATTAGGCGTTCCACACGATGGCGACTTAAGAGGCCACATCTTCATTTCATCAGGTTTAGGCGGAATGAGTGGTGCTCAAGGTAAGGCAGCTAAAATTGCGAATGGCGTTGGCGTTATCGCTGAAGTTGATATCTCAAGAATCAACACAAGACTTGAACAAGGCTGGATAGATGAATGTTCAGACGACCTTGACCAAGTATTCAAATGGGCTAACGAAGCAAAAGAAAGCAAAACTCCTAGAGCAATCGCTTACCATGGCAATATCGTAGATCTACTAGAATACTGCGTTAAAAACAACGTTCATGTAGAACTACTTTCTGACCAAACATCATGCCACGCTCAATATGACGGAGGCTATTGCCCACAAGGCTTAACATTTGAAGAAAGAACAAAGATGCTTGCTGAAGACAAAGAAGGCTTCTGCAAATTAGTTGACAAGACATTAAAGCATCACTTTGAATTAATCAAAACACTTGTAGATAGAGGAACATATTTCTTTGACTATGGTAACTCCTTCATGAAATCAGTTTTCGACGCAGGCGTTAAGGAAATAGCTAAGAACGGCGTTGACGAATCAGAAGGATTCATCTTCCCAAGCTATGTTGAAGATATCATGGGACCAATGCTATTTGACTATGGTTACGGACCATTCAGATGGGTTTGCTTATCAAATAAGGAAGAAGACCTAATTAAGACTGACCACGCAGCTATGGAATGCATAGACAAGGACAGAAGAGGCCAAGACCTTGATAACTACATCTGGATCAGAGACGCTGAAAAGAACCAATTAGTAGTTGGCTCACAAGCAAGAATTTTATATCAAGACGAAATCGGTAGATTAAAGATTGCTCTTAAGTTCAACGACATGGTTAGAAAGGGCGAAGTAGGCCCAATCATGCTAGGCCGTGACCACCACGACGTATCAGGAACTGACTCACCATTTAGAGAAACATCAAACATCAAAGACGGCTCAAACATCATGGCAGACATGGCTACACAATGCTTCGCAGGTAACTGTGCAAGAGGTATGTCCATGGTAGCTCTACACAACGGCGGCGGCGTTGGTATAGGTAAATCAATCAACGGCGGCTTCGGTATGGTTCTAGACGGATCAGACAGAGTAGATACTATCTTAAAAGCGTCAATGCCATGGGACGTTATGAGCGGTGTAGCAAGAAGAAGTTGGGCTAGAAACGACCACTCAATCGAAACAGCAATTCAATATAACAAGGATCACAAAGACACTGACCACATTACTATTCCTTATCTAGTAGACGACAAGATTATAGAAAAAGAAATGGCAAAGGTGGATGAATATGAAGCAAAGCGTCATAATTAAAAATATATCTTCGCTTTTAGCAACAAAGGCACATGGCACAGTCAGAGCCGGTAAAGCACAAGGCGAAGTAGAAACAATCAAAAACGCATATATAATAACAGAAGACGATAAGATAAAAGACTTGGGTACTATGGATGAGTACAAGGCTATGGGCGTTGATGAGAGCGGGGCTACAGTCATCGACGCGACAGGCAAATTAGTTACACCAGGCCTTGTAGACTCACATACACACCTTGTTCATGGGGGCTCGAGAGAAAATGAGCTCTCCATGAAACTTCATGGCAAGACATACATGGACATAATGAACGCAGGTGGCGGCATACACGCTACACAAAGACATACTAAGGAAGCAAGCTTCGAAGAGCTTTATGAAAAGGCAAAAAAATCACTTGATATAATGCTAAGCTATGGAGTTACAACAGTTGAAGCCAAATCAGGCTACGGCATAGAAGACTTCGATACAGAGCTAAAGCAATTAGAAGTAGTGAAAAAATTAAACGAAGAGCATCCAATCGACTTAGTATCAACATTCATGCCGTGTCATGCTATGCCTGATGAATATAAAAACGACAGAGAAGCCTTTATTAATAAGGTTATCAATGAATACAATCCAAAAGTTATGGAAAAGGGCCTCGCAGAATTTGCTGACATCTTCTGTGAAGACGGTGTTTATACTATAGACGAGTCAAGAAGAGTACTTCAGGCATCAAGAGATGCTGGCTTTAAGCTTAAGATACACGCAGACGAGCTAATTAGCTTCGGTGGAGCAGAGCTAAGCGCCGAGCTAAAATGCGTTTCAGCAGACCACTTGATAGGCGCCTCAGATGAAGGCATCAAGGCCATGGCAGCTAATGGAGTCGTAGCAAACGTACTTCCAGCAACAGCATTTAACCTAAACACAGGCAAATACGCAAGAGCTAGAAAGATGATAGAAGAGGGCTGCCCAGTAAGTATCTCAACAGACTACAATCCTGGCTCATGCCCATCTGAAAACATTCAACTAGCTATGCAAATAGCCTCAATCAAAATGAGAATGACAGCAGAAGAAGTATTCAACGCAGCAACTATAAACGCTGCAGCAAGCGTACTTAGAACGGAATCCATAGGTTCGCTTGAAGTAGGTAAGAAGGCCGACATCGCCATCTTTAACTGTGAAAATATTGATTACTTCGTATATCACTTCGGTATAAACCACACTTATAAAGTGATTAAGAGCGGAAAAATAGTTTATGGCGCTTAAATCATTTAGAGTATTAATAGTTGGCGGTTCAGATATATACGCCCTAGGCGTAGATGCCTCTCTATCAGCTTTTAACGATATGCATGTCGTTGAGAGCTTTAGAGATGCATCTGATGCTCAAGACTACTTAACAAGGAAGAGCGTAGACTTTGTTATATACGTCGATGATGAGCTGGATGAAAGTAAAAGGATAGCCGATCTACAAAGGCTAGCCTTTAAGGACAGGCGCTACAGAATACTCTTTATGACAAACAGACCAAGCCTCGAGATGATTATCTCACCAAAAGACTTTCACCTAGACGGCATCATGGACAAAGAGCTTAAAAGAGATGAACTTAGAAAGTCACTTCTTGACATGAGAAAAGGGGTAGTAGTCGTGTCGAAGAAAAAGAACTTCAGCGTTAAGACGGAACAAAAATTGGGGGATTTTTTGGACCGTAAGGAGCTCTACGACACACTAAGCTCACGTGAGAAGCAAATCCTACTAAGCATCAAAGAGGGCTTAAGCAACCAAGAGATAGCCGACAGGTTTTACATCACTTTATCGACTACCAAAACGCATACGAGAAATTTGTATAAAAAGTTGGGAGTTAAGTCACGCTCCCAGGCAATAAAATTCTTAAATTAGTTTCGCATTCAAGCGCGCCCTTGCGCTCGTTCCTTCCTTAGCAATGCTCATGTACGCTTAGTACATTCCGCTTGCTTCGTCGGTCCACTTCGCACAATCATCACGCTTGCTCTGCAAAACTAGTGAATAGAGATAAACAGATCTAATAAATTAGCGAGTAAAGTTAAATTGATTAATTAATTAACAAATAAAATAATTTGATTTTATCAATTGATTAAGAATGATAAATTAATCGTAAACATTAATTTACGCAAAGTATTAAATGAGCGGAAAGCTTTGCGTAAAGTCATTTTAAACTTCTTTTTTAGGGTGCACCTATATATATGGGTGCATCTTTTTTGCGTGTAAAACCATTTTTATGGAAATGGATTTGCGAGCGACACAATTTTTGTGAATATGCTTTTGAGCCCATTACTACTAAAATAGTTTAGCTACCGCTCGTCATATGCCTAACGCCCGACATACGCCTAATGCTCGTCACACGCTTAACGCCCGTCATATGTTATGCTATTGGCATGGCGAGAGCATTTCCATTAGCATAAGTATTTCTGTTTTCGAAAAAATTCATACCAAAGAGGTATTTTTTATCAAAATGCTTGTATTATTAAACTAATAGTGGTATAATATATAAAAGAGCTTTAATCAGGTAGAGTATATCGCTGTTAACACGAGCACATAAAGAATTAGTAGACCGATTCTATATTGCTAAGTGTACGAAGGTATCATACATACAGGGCTCTTCGACTATAGCTAGGACCACTTAGGTCTTAAGCAAACGCAGAAATGCAAGGAGGTTTTTATGAAGAAATTTATTTCACTTGTTTTGGCGCTAGCGCTTGTTATGACAGTACTTACTGGTTGTAAAGGTGGCGGCAACAAGTCAACTGGAGAAAAGAAGGGCGACAAGGACACACTTGTAATCGCTAACGACTCAGATGCTATATCACTAGACCCAATGGGAACTAACGATAACGCATCTTCTAAAGTTTTAGTTCAAATTTATGAAGGTCTATTCGAACTAAACGACAAAGCAGAAGAAGTTCCTCTACTAGCTGAAAGCTATGATAAGGTATCTGATACTGAATATGTTTTCCACCTAAGAAAGGGCGTTAAGTTCCACAATGGTGACGAAATGAAGGCATCAGATGTTGTATTTTCATTAAAACGTGCTTGTGAAGCACCTAACGTTAAGCACTTGTTCAATACTATCGATGAAGATTCTATCAAGGCTGACGATGATTACACTGTAAGATTCAATCTTAAGTTCCCTTATCCTGGTATCATTTCATCATTAATGCATCCAGGTGGAGCAATCCTTTGCCAAAAAGAAGTTGAAGCAGCTGGAGACAGCTACGGTACTTCTACTGATAAAGTTTGCGGTACAGGTCCATTTAAGCTTGACGAGTGGTCTAAAGCTAACGCTATCAAGCTAAGCAGAAACGAAGACTACTATGGAGAAAAGGCTAAGATGGCTAAGGTTGAATACAAGATTATCCCTGAACCAACTAACAGACTAGTTGAACTTCAAACTGGTGGAGCAGATATCATTTATGAACTACAACCACTTGATGTTGAAAAAGTTGAAAAAGATGAAAATCTTGTTATGTTAAAATCAGCTGACTATGGTACAACTTACCTAGGATTCAACACTCAAAAGGCACCTTTCGACAATCCAAAGGTTCGTCAAGCTATAGCATACGCTATCGATATGGACGACTTAATTCCAAAGGTTTGGTTAGGTCTAGGAAAAACTGCATCTAACTCAATGCCACCAACATTAAAATACTCTATCGGTGGAGAAACTAAGGCTAGAACTAGAGACATTGAAAAGGCAAAGGCACTTCTTGCTGAAGCAGGATATCCTAACGGCTTTGATACAACTATATCTACAAACGAAAGAAAACAACGTGTTGACATGGCAACTATCATTAAAGAACAACTTAAAGAAGTTGGTATCAACGTAACTATCAACGTTATGGAATGGTCTGCATTCAACGACGTATTAAAGAATGCTAAACAAGATATGTTTGAAATCGCTTGGACTTCTGATACACCAGACCCAGACGCATTCTTATTCCCTTGCTTCCACTCAAGTGCAAAGGGCGAAGGCGGTAACTACTGCTGGTTAGAAGACCCAGAAATGGACAAGATGTTAGATGACGCTAGACAAGAACTTGACGAAACAAAGAGAGGCGAAATCTACAGAAAAGCTCAAGAATATATTCTTGATAATCAAATTTGGATCCCTGAATACTGGTCAGAATTAACTGTAGCAACATCTAAGAATGTTGAAGGTTTTGAAATGAACAGCTTTGGTTACTACAAATTAAACAAAGTAGTTGTAAAATAGTAGAATAATACAAAATGGTGAAGGGGGAGGTGGACATCTTCCCCCTCACATAGTTCAATTATATCGGAGGCATTATGATAAAATATATTATTAAGAGAATTCTCTATTTAATACCTGTTATTTTATTGGTAAGTCTCTTCGTTTTCTGGTTATTATACATAACACCTGGAGACCCTGCCCGTAATATTCTAGGCCCATCGGCCACAGAACAACAAGTAGCAGAACTTAGAGAAGAACTTGGCTTAAACGATCCATTTTTCACGCAATTTGGTAGATACATATCTAACCTAGTATTTAAAGGTGACTTGGGCCGTAGTTACAAAACAAGAATGCCTGTAGTTCAAGAAATTGGCAACAGAGCAGGCGCAACTATTAGACTAGCATTTTTAGCTATAACATTCGCAGTTTTACTAGGTATACCTATAGGTATTATATCCGCGGTAAAACAATATAGTATTTTTGATAACTTGACAATGATATTCGCCCTTATAGGTATATCAATGCCAGTATTCTGGCTGGGTCTACTGCTTATCATGCTATTTAGTGTAAATTTAGGCTGGTTACCAGCATCAGGCTTTGATACGCCTGCCCAATGGGTTTTACCAGCTATAGCACTAGGAGCTCAATCTGTTTCAGTTATTACTAGACAAACAAGAAGCTCCATGCTTGAAGTAATTAGACAAGACTACATCAGAACTGCTAAGGCAAAAGGTCAAGAACAAAAGGTCATCACTAGGAAGCACGCTTTGGCAAACGCTTTAATCCCTATCACTACTGTTATCGGTACACAATTCGGACAACTTATGGGCGGTGCTCTAATGACTGAAGTTATATTTAGTATACCTGGCATAGGCAGACTTATGGTAGATTCAATCAAGATGAGAGACATACCTCTTGTTATGGGATGTGTATTATTCGTTGCAGTTACATTTGCTCTTGTAAATCTAATTGTCGACATACTATATACATTCATAGACCCAAGAGTTAAGAGTCAATATATGTAGGTGAATGATATGGCAGAAAAAAATATGAAAAAAGAGCAATCAATAAGAAAATCAAAAAGACAAACAGGTCTTAGTGAAGTTTTAAAAAGAATGAAGAGAAACAAACTAGCTATGGTAGGTCTATTTATACTTATCTTGCTAGTTTTGGTAGCGATATTCGCAGACGTTGTTGCCCCATATACTTTCAATGACATGGTTGGTCCAACATATCAAACACCAAACTCTGAATTTATCTTCGGTACAGACCACTTAGGCCGTGATATATTCTCTCGTGTCGTTTATGGTTCTAGAATCAGTTTGAAAGTCGGATTCATATCCGTATCCATCGCCTTAGTATTCGGTGTAACACTAGGCGCTGTAACTGGTTACTACGGCGGTAAAGTCGACACTATAATCATGAGATTCATAGACGTGCTTCAAGCTATACCAGATATACTTTTAGCTATAGCAATCATGAGCGCACTAGGCACTGGCCTTGGTAACTTAATGATAGCCGTTGGTATAGCCTCGGTTCCAGCATATGCCAGAATCGTTAGAAGCTCTGTTTTAACTATAAAAGATAACGAATTTGTTGAAGCAGCAAAGGCCAATGGTTCTAGCGACTTTAGAATTATCTTTAAACATATAATTCCAAACTGTATGGCACCTATCATCGTTCAAGCGACTCTAGGTGTTGCTTACGCAATCATTAACGCGGCAGGTCTATCCTTCATAGGACTTGGACTTGAACCACCTACACCAGAGTGGGGTGCTATGCTATCGGATGGTCGTTCATATATCATGGACTTCCCACACATCACATTGTTCCCAGGTTTAGCCATCGTTATCACCATCTTTGCTCTTAATGTTATGGGCGATGGTCTTAGAGATGCACTTGACCCTAAGCTTAAGAGGTAGGAGGTTACTATGGAAAAAGGAAATTTACTTAATATAAGAGACCTATCTGTTGAGTTCAATACAGATTCGGGTGTTGTTAAAGCCGTTAATGGCATGAACTTGTCTCTAAATAAGAAAGAGACTCTTGGCCTTGTTGGAGAAACAGGTGCCGGCAAGACTACTACTGCTCTTGCAATACTTAACCTAGTACCTGATCCACCTGGAATTATTAGCTCAGGTGAGATTGAGTTCGATGGTAAGGATATATTAAAAACTAAAGAAAAAGACATGAGAAAGATTAGAGGGGAAAAGATTTCCATGATCTTCCAAGACCCAATGACAAGTCTTAACCCTGTTATGACTATAGGTAAGCAAATAGAAGAAGTTCTTGCTCTTCACACTAAGCTTGATAAGAACGGCAGAAAAGAAAAGACTCTTGAAATGCTTGACCTAGTAGGTATCAGACGCGAAAGAGTTAATGACTACCCTCATCAACTTTCTGGTGGTATGAAGCAAAGAATCGTTATTGCGATGGCTCTTGCTTGTAACCCAGAGATAATCATTGCGGACGAGCCAACAACTGCTCTAGACGTTACTATTCAAGCTCAAGTTATGGAGCTAATGAAGGAGCTTAAGAGCAAGTTTGATACATCCATCATCATGATTACTCACGACTTGGGTGTTATCGCTGAAATTGCTGATAAGGTAGCGGTTGTTTACGCTGGCGAAGTTGTTGAAAGCGGTACTACTAAGGATATATACACAGACAAGAAGCATCCATATACAGTTGGACTTTTCTCGTCAATACCAAAGCTAACTGGTGACGTTGAAAGACTTCAAGTTATTCCAGGAATGACACCAGACCCAACAAATTTACCTACTGGATGTAAGTTCCACCCAAGATGCACTAAGTGCATGGAAATGTGCAAAACAAACGAACCACCGGTTTATGAAGTAAGCCCAGGTCACTTTGTTAAGTGCTTCTTATACAAGGACGGAGCTATGGATATAGACGGCTCTAAGAATGAAGCTAGCGAAGAAATAGCTTCTGAATCAGAAGAAAAGTAGAGGAGGAAAGTTATGAGCGAAAATTTCATTGAAGTAAAACATTTATGTAAGTACTTTCCGACTAAGAAGGGCGTTCTACATGCAGTTGAAGACCTTAACTTTGAGATAAAAAAGGGCGAAACACTTGGCCTAGTAGGCGAATCAGGCTGTGGTAAGTCAACAGCTGGTCGTGCAATCATCAGATTACATGAACCAACAAGCGGAGAAATATGGTTTAACGGCGAAGACATCATGAACCGTAAGACTAAAAAGGAAATGCACCAATTAAGACGCGAAATGCAAATCGTCTTCCAAGACCCATATTCATCACTAAACCCAAGACTTAACACGTTTGACTTGATTGCAGACGCACTTTATGTAAACAAAATTTACGATAGTAAGAAAGAGATAGAAAAAGTTGTTCTTGAAATGATGGAAACAGTAGGTCTTGAGAAGAGACTTATGAACTCCTACCCACACGAACTAGACGGTGGTAGAAGACAAAGAATTGGTATCGCAAGAGCCTTAGTAATGAGACCTGAGTTTATAGTACTTGATGAACCAGTATCAGCACTTGACGTATCAATTCAAGCCCAAGTACTAAATCTTCTTCAAGATATACAAAAAGAAAAGGGACTAACATACTTATTTATATCACATGACCTTTCAGTTGTTCGTCACCTTTCAGACAGAGTCGCAGTTATGTATCTTGGACGTATGGTTGAACTAGCAGATTACAAGCAAATATTTGAAAACACATTACATCCATACACAAAGGCACTACTATCAGCAATACCAGTACCTGAGTACAACTACAAACAAGAAAGAATCATACTAAAAGGCGACGTACCGAGCCCAATAGATCCACCAGACAGATGCGTTTTCTACGGCAGATGTCCGATGAGAGATGAAGGCGTTTGCAATGGTCCTCATCCTACTCTAAAAGAAGTGGAACCGGGTCACTATGTTGCCTGTCACCTTGTTAAATAAAAAATTTATTGCTAAAATTGCGATCTTTGAATGCTTTGAATTTTTTCTTCGCTCCACGTACGCTTAAGTACGACGTCGCTTGAAAAAATTCTGCGCAAATCAAATCTCATCAATTTTATCTAATAAATTTTGATGATAAAGATAAATTGATTTTAAAATTTGTAATTTTTGACGTGCAATTGTCAATTTGGCGAACTAAGCTCTGGAGGAACTATTTCTTCGATGTTTGGAGCTTTGAGCATGAATAAGGCACTTTGACATTATAAGATAATTTAAGATCTAATTTAAATAAATTAGTGACTACAAAAGCAGATGCATCTTAGGTGCATCTGCTTCTTTATGTCTTAGAGCACAAAAAAGGAGCTAGAAAAAACTAACTCCATAAAATCAAAATCTATTTATTTTTCTTTACATAATCTAAGACAAAGTCCTTAAATCTCTTACCAAGTGGGCTTAAAGGCTTTTCTCTGTGATACAAGAAGTAAAAGTCTCTTGAGAAGTCCACGCCTTTTATGTTAAGGTACTTAAATCTTTTTTCCTTAATATCTCTTTCGATTGCAATCCTATTCATAAAGCTAAGGCCGACGCCCTTGCTTACTAAGGACTTGATCGCTTCATTGTCATCGCATGTGCCAACTATTCTAAGCTTTCTAGCGTCCTTCGAGCTTTGGTATATAGCGTTGATTATGGTTTCGAGCGAGGCAGAACCATACTCTCTAAGAATAAAGTTTTCATCGAGTATGTCTTCAAACTTAATTGTGTTGCCATTCTCAAGGTTTTCAAACTTGTCATTTGGCACTATAAGTACACTTGAGTCCTTAACGAGTTTTACAAAATCAAGCTTCGGGTTGTCATTCATCTTGCCGACGATGGCAAAGTCATTCTCATATGTAAGAATACGCTTGATAGCTTCCTTTGAGTCGCTTCCTTGCAGTGAAAAACTGATTTTCGGATGCTCTTCAAGGAAAGACTTAATTAAATCAGGAAGGATGTACTCTCTAGGGATGGAGCTCGACAAAATGCTTATCTTACCCTGCAGACCTTGGTCGTAGGCGTCAATCTCATACTTAGCATTGTTGATCTGATCGATGATCTTCTCAGCATGCTCGTACAAAATTTGGCCTGTCGGCGTAATTCGAAACAGCCTACCGCTTCTGTCAATAAGTTCGCTTCCGACCTCTTTTTCAAGAGCGGTGATGTGATTTGACACAGTTGGCTGAGTTATAAAGAGCTTTTCTGCAGCTTTCGAGAAACTTTCTAGCCTAACGACTTCAACAAAAGTTTCTATTTGTCTGATATCCATTTTCTTCCCTCCTCATATATAAAGATATTTTATCACAAGTATTGATTTTTTTCAAGTTAAATATATAAATATTACGATTTTTCAAATAATATTTATGCGAAACTTGACGTAAGTACAATTATGTTTTAAAATATCTTTGAAGAATAAAATATATAGGATAAATATATAAGAGGACGTAAATGAAGCATAGTTTTTCTAGCAATATTAAATTTTTAATTAAAAATTGGTTTAAGAAAGATAGTTTTGGGACTATCCTTGTGTTTTTGTCATCTATTGTTACAATAATAATACCGCTTTTTGATGCATATATACTTAAAACGATAACAGCAGCGATTATCGAAGGTCTTGACGCTGAACATTTTATCTTAAGTTTAATCAGTCTATTTATTTTTTACATTTTATTAAAAATTTTAAACACCTGGATGGATACTAGAAATGATTTTTTCCAAACTAAGGTCAGTATGCTCTACGGTGTAGACCTTATCTCTGCTCTTATGGATAAGGATCTACTTGATTTTAAAACAGCAGAGCAAAAATCTTTATTCGAAAGATCGAAGTCCTTTGCTTTTGAAGGAGAACAAGCTGATGGCGCTTGGTCTGCGATTAGACTTTCTAAGCTTATCACATCTTTTTTAGGGTTTTTCGCTTATGCAATTATTTTTTCTTTTCTTAGCTATAAATTAGTTTTAATTATCTTAATTTCAGCACTTATTACAGCCTATTTCCAAGATAGGCTTATGCTTTATGGAGACACAATCACTGATGAGATGGCTCAGGAAGAGTCAAGGCACTATTATATGTATAAAGTTTCTTTAGACGATGGTGCACAAAAAGAGATTCGCTTAAACAATGCTCTTACATGGTTAGTCTATCACCTAGATAAGATATCAAAAGCATATTATGCGCTTCTTCGCGGATGGACTAAAAAAGCTAATCGAGTCTCTTTAGTCGAAGGCATCTTTGGCTTTATCAGAGACTTATTTACATACGTTTTACTTACAAAGAGCGTTCTTAATGGAGAGATAAGTGCAGCGAATTTTATCTTTTATCTAAGCTTAGTAGTTGGTTTTTCAGAGTGGCTAAATAATTTCTCTGGTCATATAAGGTCGCTTAGGAGAATTTCACTTGTTTGCGACAAGTACAGGACTTTTGTTCAAGACAAGGCAGATCTTAATTCTGAAAAAATTATTTTAAAGTCAATAGATGAGATAAAACTAGAAGATGTTTCTTTTGCATATGATGAGGATAATGAAATTTTAAAGAATATTAATCTTACTATCAAAAAAGGCGAGTCTATCGCCATAGTTGGGGAGAATGGTGCCGGCAAAACAACTCTTATTAAGCTTATTACAAAGCTTTTTGATGCTAGCAGTGGCAGGATTTTAATCAATGGCATCGATATTGATCTTTACGATAAAAAGTCCATTTACAAGAGGATAAGCGCTCTCTTCCAAGATTACTTTTTGATGCCTACTACGCTTATTAATAATTTGGACGATAAGCAGCAAGATAGGCTTCAGGCAGAAAAGTTTATTGATGAGATGGGTTTAAGTAATAGAGTTACTTCACTAGAAAACGGCTTGGATACTGAGCTAATAAATATCGAAGATAATGAGATAGAAGGTTTTTCTGGCGGCGAAACACAAAAGCTTTTATTCATCAAATCTCTTATGAAAGATAGCGACTTATTGATACTTGATGAGCCAACATCAGCTTTAGATCCGATTGCTGAAGAAAAACTTTATCTAAAGTACAAAGACTTTACTAAGGACAAGATGGCGATATTTATCTCACACAGAATTACTTCAACGAGGTTCTGCGACAGAATTATTTATTTAGATGACAAAAGTATTGCCGAAGTGGGGACTTATGATGAGCTTATGAACTTAGGTGGAAAATACAAGGCTATGTTTGATATGCAAGCTAAGTATTACAAGGAGAATGAAAATGAAGAAGCAAGTTTATAAAGACATCTACAAAATTAAAAAAAGTATATTGCCAATAGTTTTTCTAAATGCTTTATTGTGTGCAGCTGAGCCTTTTATCTTTGTCTACATATCTGGCTACTTACTAAAATTTATAATCGAAGCTAGAGAAATTAGCTTTATAATAAAATTTTCTGTGGCAGCAGCGGCAATATCCTTTGCACTTCACTATATTAAAAACATCACTGAAAACTATAAGTTAGAGTACGGCGACTATTTAAATACTAATGAAAAAAATATTCTTATTAAAAAATTGTTTTCACTAGATTTTAAGGACCTTGAAGCTAAAGATACAAAGGACAAAATCTTAAGACACAAAGAGGAAAGTGACGGCATGAGCACCATTTACATGGAAGCGATGTATCAATTTTATAATTTTACTGTTAATATAATCAGCATTATTATAGCAATAGTATCATTAATTAGCTTTTATCCAGCACTTTCAAAATCTGTAGATATTAAAGTTTTTGGATCAAAATATTTTCCTTTACTAATAATATTTTTAATGCTAGTAATTATTTATGCACTAATCAATTTTAGGAAGAGGGCAGAAGAAAAGAACGAAATCGATAGAGAGACCTATGCGAAAAAATATAAGATTTACGATTATTACATGAGGTTACTCTCTGATTACGAGTCGTTAAAGCAGATTAAAATTTATGATGAGAAGGCTTTTATACTTGACGATATAAACGAGAATTTTGTAAAGAGTGGTCTTGGATTAAGAAAGAAAATTGCAAGAAGAACAGGTTTTAGCGAAGGCATAGATGATCTTTTGCTATCGACGCTTGGAATCTTGTTCTTAATTATGCTTGCTATTAAGGCAAAAGGCGGTCTTTTTGGTTTAGACAAGCTTATAATATACTATGGTGCTTTTAAAGCACTTTGTGAAGCAGCAAAGGAGCTTATCAAAACTATTGGCGAAGAAAAAGCACTTGAGCCTAAAATAGCGATTTTGTATGATATACTTAATTTGAAATCTGATAAAAAATTTGAAGTAAAGGAAAAAGATTTTACAGAGACTTTGATTAGTGTAAAGGATTTAAGCTTTTCCTATCCAGATTCAAAAATTACTCAGCTAAAAAATCTTAATCTTGAAATAAAGCGAGGCGAAAAAATTGCAATAGTTGGAGAAAATGGTTCAGGTAAAACGACTTTTGTAAATTTGCTAACAGGTTTATACAAAGCAAATGAAGGTAGCCTTCTTATTGATGGCGATGTATCTTCACTTGATTTTACTGCGAAAAATATTGGAGTAGTGAGTCAAGACTTTTATCTATTTTCATTTAAGCTTGGAGAAAATATTGCCACAAGTGAAAATTATAATGCTGATGAGTGCGAAAGAGTTTTAAAGCTTGCTAATTTTGAAAAAGCTTATGACTTAGAACAATATATATACACAGACATTGACGAAGATGGTGTGGATATCTCTGGCGGTGAAAGCCAAAAAATTGCACTAGCAAGAGCTCTTTACAATGATAAGGATATCTTGATATTTGACGAGCCGACATCAAAACTTGATCCAAAGTCTGAGATGAAAATATTCGAGAGTTTCAATGAGGCAGCTAAGGGCAAGACGGTCATATTCATTTCTCACAGGATGAGTGCTTGTAAATTTGCAGATAGAGTTATTTTATTCCACGACGGCAAGATTATAGATAGCGCACCACATGAAGAATTATTAAAACGAAATGAAAAGTACAAGGAAATGTGGAGTGCACAAGCAAAATATTTTAATTAATTTATATAAGTGATTAAGCAAGTCTTAGTCACTTTTTCATTGCTATTTTCACGGCTTTATAATATAATAGAAGTGGTGAGGTTTATGATTTATTTAGATAATTGTGCAACAACAAAAGTATATAAAGAGGCGATGGATGTGGCGCTTCATGCGTTTAAAGAAGCTTATGCGAATCCATCGAGCATACATAAGGCAGGCTTTTTACTAAGGAATGACTTTGAAGAGGCGAGGAGCGTCATCAAAAATTTTCTTAATATCAAGTCTGGCGAGATCATTTTTACGTCTTGCGCGAGTGAGGCGAACAACATTATTGTAAATTCGATTAAGGATATAAAAAAGAAGAAAATTTTGACAACGGCGGTCGAGCATCAAGCGATGAACAAGCCTATTGACAATCTAGTGGCCCATGGCTTTGAGGTGATAAAAATTCATCCTAAGGACGGGCAAATCACTTTAGATGACGTTCTAGAAAATCTTGATGATGGCTTTGGCTTCGTTTCACTTATGCATGTCAACAACGAAGTGGGCAGCATCATAGACGTACAAGGCATTGCTCGTGAAGTAAAGAGACTTTATCCAGATATAATTTTTGCGACTGATGCGGTACAAGCTTTTGGCAAGCTTCGTATTGATCTAAGCGAAGGCAACATTGATTTTCTTTCGATGTCTGGCCATAAAGTTCACGCGCCTAAGGGCATTGGCTGTTTATACGCACGCGATATGAACTTAGTTAAGCCGCTTATCTATGGCGGCGAGCAAGAATTTTCTCTAAGAGCAGGTACTGAAAATGTTCCGGGCGTCTTAGCTCTAGCTGAAGCGGTTAAAATTTTGGATAAAAATCTTGAAAATAATTATAAATATGTAAGTGATTTAAAAAATAAAATGATAGAGAGCCTAAAAGAGCTTGACGGTGTTCACCTTCACTCGGAGGGCGAGGGCTATTCGCCATATGTTTTGTCAGTAGCTTTTGATAATATCAAGGCCGAGGTATTGGTACACATCTTAGAGCAAGATGAGGTCTACATATCGACATCTTCTGCCTGCTCATCGAAGCAAAAAAAGCATATGCGCGTACTTGAGGGCTATGGCTATAGTGAAAAAGAGGCTGAAGAGACTGTAAGAATTTCATTTTCCGAGATGAATACTGAAGAAGAGGTCTTAAAGGCGGCGGAACTTATTAAAAAAGCGGTTAAATTTATTAGGAGTGTTAAAAAATGATGACGGATAAAGTATATTTGATAATCAGCGAGGGCGAGATGCACCTTAAGGGCGGCAACAGAAGGTATTTCGAGCAAAAACTTATTTCAAACATCGATAAGAACATGAAAGACATTGGCTATGACAGCCTTTACAACGATATCGGTAAAATAATTATAGAAGTGGACGAGGCAAAATCTGAAAAAGCGATAGAAGCTTTAAAAAAGGTCTTCGGCATCGTCTGGATCAGAAAGGCTTATAGATGCGAAAAAGATATCGAAGTGATCAGGCGTCTCGCTATTGACCTAGTTAAGGAAAAGAATTTAAAAGGCACATTTAAAGCGGCATCGACAAGGGCGGACAAGAAGTTCCCGCTTAATTCGATGGAGCTATCAAGGGACATAGGCGCTGCCATACTCACAAATACGGACGGACTAAAAGTTGATGTGCATACGCCAGAACATGAAGTTTACGTCGACATAAGGAAATTTGCTTACGTTTCGGTAGAAAAGCACAAGGCACTTGGCGGCATGCCGAAAGCGACTAACGGCAAGGCACTTTGCCTACTATCAGGCGGCATAGACAGCCCAGTCGCTCTATATATGATGGCGAAGCGCGGCGTTAAGGTCGATGCGATACATTTTCACTCATATCCATTTACCTCGCTGCAAGCACTTGACAAGGTTAAAGGCCTTAGAGATATAGTCGCTGCCTATACTGGTGATATCAAGCTATATTCATATAATATGCTTGACGCATACACAGCCATCAATCAAAATATGAATGTTTCGTACACAACAGTCGTTTCAAGAAGGATAATGATGCGCGTTGCGAAGAAGCTCGCTCATGACAAGGGCTACGACGCCATCATTACAGGGGAAAATATCGGTCAAGTCGCTTCTCAGACAATGTATGGCATTAAAGCGATAGAGGACGCGACAGATATGGTCATCTTTAGACCGCTCATAGCCTTTGATAAGCTTGACATCATTGACATAGCGAAAAAAATTGGCACTTATGAAAAATCGATAGAGCCCTTCGACGACTGCTGCTCAGTATTTTCACCAGACCATCCACAAACGAGACCACTCATAGCTGACGTTAAAAGAGAAGAAGAAAAGGTAGATATAGACGCAATTGTAGAAGATATTTATGAAAAAGGAGAGCTAATATGAAACTAAGTTTTTTAGGCGCGGCACAAGAAGTAACCGGCTCCAACTATTTGCTTGAAGCCTGTGGCAAGAAGATAGTCATTGACTGCGGCATGTTTCAAGGCAGCAATGACCTTGAAGAGCTGAACAAAAGGCCCTTTGACTACAATGTAAGGGACATCGACAAAGTTTTAATCACTCACGCACACATCGATCACATAGGAAGGCTTCCGAAGATGGTTAAGGACGGCTACGACGGCGAAGTCATCATGACTAAGGCGACTATGGACCTAGCTCCAGTCATGCTCTACGACTCAGCCAAGATTGGTATGCAAGACGCCGAGACTGAGACTAAAAAGAACCTTCGTCAAGGCCTTGACCCAGTTGAGCCGCTTTACACAGATGTTGACGTTGATGATACCATTAAACTACTTAGGGGCTACGCTTATGGCGAAGAGATAAAGCTCTTTGATGGCATCAAAATCATCTTTAGAGACGCAGGTCATATACTTGGCTCAGCCATCTTAGAACTTTACATAAATGAAGATGGCAAAGAGACGAAACTTGTTTTCTCTGGCGACCTTGGTATGCCGGACAGGCCTCTACTTAAGGATCCGACTTTCATCAAGGATGCGGACTATGTCATCATGGAGTCAACTTATGGCAATCGCAATCACGAGAAAATTACGGACAGCACTCAAAAGCTTATTGATATCATAGATAAGACTGTTGCAAGAGGCGGAACCGTTCTAATACCAAGCTTTGCAGTTGGTAGGAGCCAAGAACTTATATATTTACTTAACAAAGAGTTCGAGAAGAGAAAGAATCAAAACGTAAGAGTTTTTCTTGATTCGCCGATGGCGGTCGACGCGACAGAAGTATTTATGCGTAACTACGATGTTTTGGACGAAGAGACACAAAAGCTGCTTAAGTCGGGCGACGACCCACTTATGTTTAAGCACTTAAAATACATTCGCGAGACAGAGGAGTCAAAGGCGCTTAACGTGGACGAAGCGCCAAAGGTTATCATCGCATCATCAGGCATGATGACAGCAGGCAGAATCAGACATCACTTGAAGAACTGTTTGTGGGACAAGAGAAATTCACTTATCATAGTTGGCTACCAAGCAGAAGGCTCCTTAGGCCGCATCATTCTTAGCGGAGTAAGAAGAGTCAAGCTCTTTGGTCAAATGGTGGACGTGGGACTAGAAGTTTATGACTTACAAGGTTTTTCTGCACATGCTGATCAAAATATGTTATTAAAATGGCTAGATGCCTTTGAAAGAAAGCCTAAAAAAGTATTCTTGGTTCATGGCGAGAGCGATGCACAAGAAATTTTAAAGAAAAAGATTACTAGGGACCAAGGTCTTGAGGTATACGCACCAAAGCTTGGCGAAAGCATCGACCTAGCTACAGGTGAAAGCGCAAGGATAGAGGTTCATAAGAACAAGCTCGCTGGTGAAGAAGAGCTTAAGAAGAGCTTTGACAATCTATTAGCCGCTTTCTCAAACATAGTTATGAGCTCAAATAAATTATATACGAAGGAACACTTAAAGAAGAGTAAGAAGCTTAAGGACGCACTTGACGAGGCAGAGCTAGCCTTAGTTAATGTCAATAAAGAGCTTAACTCTTAGGAGGAGAGAAATGAAGTACACAAAAACACTGAAGCGCCTGCTTGGAGACGCGATTAGAACAGACAGGAAGATGATTCTTTACATCTTATTTGCCTGCATCTTAGGGGCCTTCGCTCCACTAGTATTATCACTAATGCCTAAGCTAATAGTTGGAGTCGTAGAAAATCCTGGCACAGACGCAATTAGAAGGATTTTACTAATCTCTCTTGGCTTTTTTGTCTTGGAGTTCTTAGTTGAGGGCGTAAGCCTTTACTGCTCAAATCAAGTACTAACAGTAGCTAATAAAACAAGGTTTGAGCTAATGCATGAGCAAAATAAAAAGATTGCGACTGCCGACTTTAAATACATAAGTGATAGATCCATCTTTAAGATGTATGGCATGGCTTTTGAAGCAACAAGTGGTGACTGGGGCGGCGTTGTTGGTATGCTTAGAGAGTTTGCAAGAACCGCACCTATAATTCTCTCACTAATACTTATTGGCGGAGTAATTACGGCTTTATCACCATTAACAGGTTTATTATTACTTTTATATGCAATTACTTATGCCTACGCACAAAGACAAGCTAACAAAGAAGTTATAGACAACGATGCCGAGATAAATAAAATAAGTGATGAGATTAGATACTACAATAAAACTGCTGGTGATTTTAAATCTGGTAAAGAAATAAGGCTTTTTAATTTAAAAGACATGATACTTAATGCTTATAAAAACGTTATTGATAAGAGAAAGAGTTTTAGTCTAAGAGCTGTGAATAAAACTTTTAGAAAGAGTCTTTTATCAGTAATAATTTTAATTATTGCTCAGGGCATTTTTGCTTACACACTTATACTTAGCTTTAAAAACGGCTCAGTCGATACTGGTAGCTTTTTGATGTATCTAACACTTATGCTGCAATTTGTTTTATTGGCCGATAGAGCTATAGAAGACTACGAGTTTTTTGTAGTTAATCAAACTATTTACGTAGAAAATATGTATGATTTACTTGAAACAGATAAGTTAAGCTCGGACCATGGTACTAGAGATAGACTTAGTGGCGCCGTTGATATTGAGTTTAGAAATGTTAGCTTTGCTTATCCAAATACAGACAAAAAAGTGCTTGATAACTTAAGCTTTAAGATAGCTAAGAACGAAACCATCGCCCTAGTTGGTAACAATGGTGAGGGTAAGTCAACTATAATCAATTTATTAGTAAGACTATTTAGGCCAGACGAAGGCGAGATACTTCTTAATGGCGTAAACATCAACGAGTTCAAGGAAGAAGAGCTATATAAGATGTTTGCCTGCATATTCCAACAGGTAAATATCTATCCATATACACTTGGTAATAATATATCGATGCAAGAGACATATGATTTAGAAAGAGCCAAGAGAGCAATTGAGGACGTGGGACTTAAGGAGCGTATCGAAGAAGAGAAAAACGCTTACGAAAGAAACATGTCTCATGAAGTTGCTAAGGATGCTCTTGAACTATCGGGCGGACAAGAACAAAAACTTGCCATCTCGAGAGCTGTGTACAAGGACTCACCTATACTTATACTTGACGAGCCAACAGCAAACCTCGATGCACTTGCCGAGCACGAGATATATTCTAAGCTAAATGACTTAAGAGAGGACAGAACGTCGATATACATCTCACACAGACTTTCATCGACAAAGTTCTGTGATAGAATCATCTTATTAAAGGGCGGAAAGATCTTCGAAGAGGGCACTCATGATGAGCTTATGAAGAAGAAGGGTGAATATTACGAAATGTTCACTATACAAGGTAAGTACTATACTAAGGAGGCCTAAATATGAAGAACTTTAAAGAACACATGAAGATATATGGCTTCATGATCAAATCAATTTGGGAATACTCCAAGAAAACAGTATTTTTAATCTTACTGGCCTCATTGTCATCAGCAGGACTATTGATGATAAATGTATTCTTGCCAAAACTAGTTATTGACTCAATAATGAATGGCGGAGGTTTCGAGATAGTGACTTATGTAGTACTTATGGTGCTTGCAAACGTTGTCTTAGCTAAGATACCAGGCTATGTCAACAACTACATCAACAACGTAGACCTTCCTGGCGTGCAACAAAGAATTCGTTACAATATATGCGAAAAGACTATGAAGCTTGATTATTCAATGCTTGAGAACAAAGACTACATGAATCTTAAGGACCAAGCGGACTTCATCATGAGCACTCAATCACCTCTAGCAAACTTCGTTCAAATAGCTGCGGAAGTATTTGTTTCATTCGTTGTAGTAATCTTCTTAGCAATCATCGCTTTTAGTTTCTCCTGGGTTTTAGGTCTTGTGCTTCTTTTAGTAGCATGCCTAAACTTTGTCATAGGCGCTTGGGCGAACAAGAAGATGGGAGACTTCTTAGCTTCACTTGAAGATATAAACAGAAAATTTTCTGCTTACATGAATATAATTTATGACAATAGTAAGATGATGGATGTAAAGCTATTCTCAATGCATAATTTGGTCAATGGATCCATATATAAGCTGATGAAGGACATAAGCGCAGGTATAGCGAATATGTATACCATAAACTCACTTTCATTTTTCTTTAGCGGTATCTTAGACGGTGTATCAAGAGCTTTAAGCTACATTTATATATCAGTAAGAGCCGTATCGAATGTTTTTGGACCGCAAATCTCACTTGGTTCCTTCGCTCTATACACATCGGCCTTTGTTAACTTTAACCAAAGAGTTAGAATCATCTCGCAAAACTATGTCAACATGATTATGATGAGGAACATGACAGAGCCGTATTATAGATTTATGATGTTACCAGAAGAAAAAGCGAAAGAATATGAATATGAGATGCCTAAGTCCATTGACACGATTGAGTTTAAAGACGTTTGGTTCAAGTACCCAAGCTCTGAAGACTACGTTTTAAAGAATTTATCATTCAATATTAATAAGGGCGAAAAGATTTCTATAGTAGGTCTTAATGGTGCTGGTAAGACAACCATCATCAAGTTAATGACTAGGCTTTACGAGCCAACAAAGGGCGAGATACTTCTTAATGGTCTTGACATATCAAAGATAAAGATGGACGAGTACCAAAAATTTATCTCGGTAGTCTTCCAAGACTATAACATCTACAATTTCCCTGTGGCAGAGACTGTTGCATCAAGGGCTGACTACGACAGAGAAAAAGTCACTAAAGTATTGAAAGATATTGATATATATGATAAAATTAATTCGTTAAGTAGCGGTATGGACACTAAGGTCTCCATGGGCTACTCTGAAACGGGAGAAAAACTATCGCAAGGACAGTTCCAAAAGCTAGCAATTGCAAGAAGCTTGTACAAGGACAGCGAGCTAGTTATACTTGACGAGCCAACATCGGCTCTTGACCCAAAGAGCGAGGCAGAGATTTATGAGAACTTCAACTACCTTGTTAAGGAGAAGACATCGATATACATCTCACACAGAATGAGTTCGTCGATATTCTGCGATAGAATTTTGTTAATAAATAACGGTACTGTAGAGGACTTCGACACGCATCACAATCTAATGCAAAAGACAGACAGCCTTTACTACAAGATGTTCAACGCGCAAAAAGAAAACTACGAGTACCAAGAGGAGGAAGAAAGCTATGAGAATGAGTAAAATGTTTTTTAAAACATTGAGAGAGGATCCTAGCGAAGCAGAGATTGCATCACATAAACTACTATTAAGAGGCGGCTTTATCAAGAAGAGCGCCTCAGGAATTTATTCATACATGAACCTTGGCTACAGAGTAATCAGAAAGATCGAGGCCATAGTTAGAGAAGAGATGGACTCACACGACGCTCAAGAGATCAACATGAGCGCTGTTCAGCCAAGAGAGCTTTGGGAAGAGTCAGGTAGATGGGATACCTTTGGACCAGAGATGTTCAAGCTAAAGGACAGAAACGACAGAGAATTTTGTCTTGCGCCAACAGCCGAAGAGTTTTTCACAGACCTTATAAGAAGCGATGTAAACTCATATAAGAAGCTGCCAATAAATATTTACCAAATCAAAACTAAGTACAGAGACGAGAAGAGACCTAGATTTGGTATCAATAGAGCGAGAGAGTTTTTGATGAAGGACGCTTACTCCTTTGACAAGACTCAAGAGGACATGGTGGCTAGCTACAAGAACATGTGGGAAGCTTACGAAAACATCTACGACAGACTAGAACTTGATTACAGGATAGTTAGAGGCGACTCAGGCGCCATCGGTGGTAACGAATCACACGAGTTCACTGCTTTATCAGATGTTGGTGAAGGCGTGATCACATATTGCGACAGCTGCGATTTTTCTGCGACTGATGAAAAAGCAGAAGTAGCTTATAAATATGATAATAGTAATGAAGATATAAAAGAGCTAGAAAAAGTTGAGACAAAAGGCGTTAAAACTATTGACGACTTAGCAGAACTACTAAAAGTAGATAAAGATAGATGCCTTAAGGCAGTTGACCTAATGGTTAAGGGACAAAAGATCGTTGTCTTCATACCAGGATCAAGAGAACTTAACCTAACAAAATTAATAAAGCATCTTGGCTGCGCAGAGCACGAGATTGAGATGATGGGCGACGAAGACATCAAGGCCATGGGCTCCTTCCCAGGCTATACTGGTCCTATCGGTCTAAAAGCTGATAGACTTATCGCCGATGAAAGAGTTAAAAATATCAAAAACATGGTCATAGGGGCTAACGAAGAAAATTATCACTATATGAACTATAACATAAGCGAAGACGAAAAATTTGAATTCGTAGACGATTTACTAATGATAGCTGAGGGCGATGTCTGTCCTAAGTGCGGCGGTAAACTTGAGTTCAAAAGGGGCATCGAAGTCGGAAACATCTTCCAACTTGGTCAAAAGTACTCAAAATCGATGAAGGCAACATTCTTGGATGAGAATGGCAAGGACGAATACTTCTGGATGGGCTGCTACGGCGTTGGCATATCAAGAACAGTATCTGCTATAGTTGAGCAAAACAACGATGAAAAAGGTATCATCTGGCCAATATCATCATGTCCATACGAAGCCATCGTAACAATCGTCAATGTAAAAGATGAAGAGCAAAATAAACTTGCTGAAGAAATTTATCAAAAACTATTGGCAGAGAAGGTCGAAGTGCTTCTTGATGACAGAGCAGAAAGAGCCGGCGTTAAATTTAATGACAGAGACCTAATCGGTATACCTCTTAGAATTACAGTAGGTAAGCTTGCTAGCGAAGGCAAAGTTGAGTACTCAACTCGCCGTGAGATGGAAAATGAAGAGATAGATGCTAGCGAAGCCATTGACAAGATAATTGCATATATAAAGGAAAGGAAGAATAATCGTGGATAAAAAAGTTAGAGTAAGATTTGCACCATCGCCAACAGGTTTTGTGCACATAGGCTCATTAAGAACAGCGCTATATAACTACTTATTCGCTGAAAAGATGGGTGGCGACTTCATCTTAAGAATCGAAGACACAGACAGAACACGTTTTGTTGAAGGTGCTATAGAAAACTTAATAAACTCACTTCACTGGGCTGGCATACATTACAGCGAAGGCGTTTTCATTGAAGATGGCAAGGTAGTTCAAAAAGGTGACTACGGTCCATATATACAATCAGAAAGACTTGATATATATAGAAAATATGTTGATCAGCTAATCGAAGAAGGCAAGGCATACTACTGCTTCTGCGATAAAGAAAGACTTGACAGAATCAGAGAAGAAAGACAAATCAAGGGCCTAATACCAAAGTATGATGGCTTCTGTAGAAATATTCCTCTAGACGAAGCAAAGAAAAGAGTTGCAAATGGCGAGCCATATGTAGTTAGACTAAAATTACCAAAGGATACAGACATAACATTCCACGACGTAGTTAGAGGCGACATCACCATCAACACAGAAGATATAGATGATCAAGTACTATTAAAATCAGACGGCTTCCCAACATATCACATGGCAGTCGTAGTCGACGACCACCTAATGGGCATAACACACATCGTTAGAGGAGAAGAGTGGTTACCATCTACACCGAAGCACGTATTTTTATACGAGGCACTTGGCTGGGAAAAACCAGAGTACGTTCACTTACCAACAGTACTTAACAAAGACAGAAAGAAATTATCAAAGAGACAAGGCGACGTATCAGTAGAAGACTTCAAAGACAAAGGCTATTTGCCAGAAGCGTTAAATAACTACTTAGCACTAGTTGGCTGGTCACCAGAAGATAATAAAGAAATATTTACTATGGATGAGCTAATCAAAGAGTTCTCCTTCGAAAGAGTTTCCAAGACAGGCGGCATCTTTGATAAAGACAAACTTGATTGGGTAAACGCACAATTCTTAAGAAATCAAGATATAAATGTATTAAGAGAAGAAGCGAGCGAAGAGCTAATTAAGGCAGGACTGATCACAGAAGATTTCGCAAAAGAAAACAAAGAGTATATGGAAGTTTTAATCGATACACTTAAGGATAATATCTCACTAATGACAGAATTGCCAGAGAAGGCAAAATTCATCTTCGAAGAGCTTCCACTTGCAGACGAAACAAAAGAGTTTTTAGAAGGAGAAAATGCAGAAAACGCAAAAGTACTTGCAAACGCAATCGAAGAAGAGCTTTCATCAGTAGACGAAATCACACTTGATTACGCCAAGACATTCATGAAGAGCATACAAAAGAAGACAGGCATCAAAGGCAAAAACCTTTATATGCCAGTCAGAGCGATGATTTCCTTCTCAGTACACGGACCAGAAATGGATAGGATACTTTACTTATTAGGTAAGGAAAAAATATTCAAGAGACTAGATAAATTTAAATAAGATAGTAGATAAATGATTGTGGGCTTTGCGCGATGCAAAGCCCATTTACATAAAAGAAAAAGTTTTAGCTGTGGATCAATTGACCCTAGGCTAAAACTTTTTTATTGCTTTATTTACTTTACTTCAAATTCAATGACGCCTTGAGCATCAACTGCTTTAATAATTACTTCAGTCTTAATACTTTGACCCTTTTCTACATATCCAATAATTGTTTCCTCATGTTCGTTGCCATCAAAGTCAGTGTATTTCATCATTAAACTTCCCTCAGAAAAAGTATCGTTATAACTTATCTTTATAGTTTTCTTTTCATTAGCTTCTAAACTAAGTTTATAAAATGACTCTTCATTTGATAAATATAAATTTAAATCATTTACCTTTTCTGTACTTTCATTTTTAATTGTAAGTGTAATAAGTTCTTCATGTTTAGAATTCATTAAGTAATATGCTAGTAAAACTAAAACAATTAAGGCTAGAATTAGTAAAATTTTGTACTTTGAATTTTTATTCATATAGCATCACTCCTATGAGTTTATTTTATCATAGAATTGTTAATATAGAGTAAAGAAAGTATTACAATTTATTAATTTACTATTTTTAAGAGACCAAGAGTGCAACAAAAGAAATGAATTGGGGGAATGGATGGAGATGTTGCAAAAAGAATACATTGCAATTCATTTCAGTATGTGCTATAGTTAATTTATGCGTTCAAGTCATAAGAAAAGCTGTTGAACTAAGAGATAAGTTTTAAATTAAATAATAAGAAATAAATGAATAAAAAACTTGACAATATATCATAAAATGGGGTATAATTTATGTACAAGGAAAGCAAGCGAGGTTTTCGCTTATAAAGGAGCTCTGTCATTTTATGGTGGAGCTTTTTTATTTTATAGGAGTTAATATGAATAGCAAACCTTTTAAAACAATTGATGAACAAATTAATATTCTTGAATCTAGAGGTATGATGGTAGACCATGACAAAGCTAAAGATTCTTTAATGAGAAATGGTTACTACAATGTAATCAATGGTTATAAAGATTTCTTTTTGGAAGATGATAATAAATTTATACAAGGAACAAGATTTTATGATCTTGACACATTGTTCCAAGTAGATAAACTTCTTAGCAAAGCATTTTTTTCATCATCACTAGATATAGAAAGGATGTTTAAGACTAATTTAGCTTACTTTTTATCAGAAAAATTTGGAGAAAAGAAGAGGAATATTTAAATACAAAAAACTATATAACAGGAAGAAATATTGAAAAAAACGTATGGCAAATTGATAAAACTATAGATATATTCAAAAATTTAATATCCGAAAACATAGAACCAATAACCCATTATAGGAAAAAATATAATAACGTGCCACCTTGGATATTATTTACAAGAGCAACGTTTGGCAACGTTTACTATTTATATAAATTGTGTAAAGGAGACATAAAGACGAAAGTCATTTCAAGCATGTTAAAAGTAAGTCCAGATTGTATAGATAATTTAAGTAAACAAGTTTTTTCTGATATAATACTATTAATATTACAATTTAGGAATAGAACCGCACACGCTAATCGAACATATAATTTTGAAATAAAAGCATCAAATAGTTTCTTGCCATATAGTGAGGCATTTTACTTGCCTTTCAATATAGACAAAGCAGCGCACAAAAATAATATATGCCGTACAAACGCTTTTGCATTTATAGCAAGCATATATTATTTAGATAAAAACAATTATCTTTTACTTAGAGAGCAGGTAGTTCAAATATTAAACTTCTATAAATCGGTACAAGCACAAAACTATAAACAATTTTTACTTGCGCTAGGCATTCCAAACGATTTTACAGATATAAAAATAGAGAAAATCCTGCCTAGCATATAGATAATTTATAACAGTTAAATAAAAAGCAAAGGCTATAGTATAGTTATATTCTATATTATAGCCTTTTATATTGTTTAGGTGTATAGAACTTAATGCCTTGCTCTCGACAAAGAGGAGCTTGTGTTTTTATCTATAGCTAATGACCTTTATATAAATAGCTTTAATGTGCTAGATGCATATTAATGTGGTATAATATTATTAAAGATATAATATTTGCATTAATATATAGAGGTGATTTTATGTTGATACTTGCGACATATGATGTTGAAACTATGGATAGTGAAGGAAGAACGAGATTAAGAAGAGTAGCTAATATATGTAAAGACTATGGACAAAGAGTTCAAAATTCAGTTTTCGAATGTATTGTGACACCTGCCGAGTTCGAAGAACTTAAGCATAAATTAAAGAAAGAGATAGATGAAGAGAAGGACAGTATAAGATTTTATCATCTTGGAAGTAAGTGGAAAACAAAAGTAGAAATGATGGGCAGAAGTACAAGCTTTAACCCAGAAGAAGATACTTTTATATTTTAGGAGGAAGCAATGAAATACGCGCATATTGATCATAGTGTTGAACAAATCAAAAGTCAAGAGCTTATAGTACACTTAAGTAATACTGCAGATAGAGCTAAATCTTTAGCGAACGAGATAGATTTTGAAAATACATTGTACCTTTTAGGTATACTTCACGATGCCGGCAAAGCTAGTGAAGCGTTTCAGCACAAAATAATAAATAACACAGATGAGAGAGTAAATCACTCATCAGCAGGAGCACAATATTTAGTATCTCTTTATCTTAGATGCTCTAAAGATACTTCGTTTGATATAGATTTGCTACAAGAGTATTTTTACATATTAATCTACGTTATAAGCGCTCACCATGGTATCTATGACATTCCTTATTATGACATTGACAATAATTTATCTAACAGATTAAAAGATAGGCTTAGATTTGATGAAGATGAAAAGAGTTGTTTCAAAAATGAAGTAGTACCTTATATTGAAGAGCTCGAAGAAAAACTAAATATAGATTTATTAGATATATTTATGAAAGGATATTTTGAATATAAGACTTCTAAAGATAGATTAAAATATATTGATAATAAAGCTAATTATTATTATTTATCTTTATATATGAGGCTATTCTTATCGATTCTAAAAAATGCAGACATAGTCGATACTATAAATGCATATGATTTAATTATAGATGATAGTGTTACTTATGATGCTCATAAAAAGGCTGTATTATATAGCAAAAATTTAAAAGAAAAATATTCTAGTTTTCCTGAGCCGAAAAATGAACTTGATAGAGTAAAAAACGAGTTGAAGCTTGTTATTGATGATAGGGGACGTGTGGATGAAAGCGGTATATATAAGCTTGATCTTGCGACAGGAGCTGGAAAAACTTTATTAAGTATGCTATATGCTACAAATCAAATGAAGTATAAATCGAAAAAGAGATTTTTCTACATAACTGCATTTTTATCCGTCTTAGAACAAAATGCAAATGAGGTCAAGGAGGTACTAAAAGATAAAAGTATACTAGAATACCACTCAAATATACTTGATCAATCATCATTTAATAACACTAATAATGAGAGCGCTGATGAGAGTAAAGATAAGATGTGTAGAGAATACTTAATAGAGAGTTTTGATGCGCCTGTAGTTTTGACAACTTTAGTACAATTCATAAACACTTTATTTAAAGGCAAGTCTGCAAATATAAGGAGATTCTCCTCATTAATTAATTCTGTAATTATATTAGACGAAGTTCAATCGCTTCCTATAGAGATGACTTATTTATTTAATCTTGCAATGAACTTTATATCTTCTGTAATGAAGGCGAATATAGTTTTATCAACAGCTACTCAACCTAAATATGATGAAAATAACATAAAATATAGAATTAACTATGCAGATAAAGCCAATCTTGTAAAACTTAGTCAGAATCAAGCAAAACCTTTTAAAAGAACTAAGGTATATAATTTTAATGAAGGTAAAAAAAGTAGTTTAAAAGATATTAAATTAGAAATATTATCATATAAGAGTGATTCATTTCTTACAATATTAAATACGAAAAAAGCAGCAAGAAAATTATATGAAATGCTAATTGAAGATACAGGAAATGCAGAGGACATATATTTATTAAATACAGATTTTTGCCCGGAGCATAGAAAAGACATACTTGATGAAATAAAATTAAAACTTTCAGAAGGAACTGCTGTGAAGCTAGTAGCTACACAGCTTATAGAGGCTGGAGTTAATGTTGATTTTAAGAGACTTATTAGGTCTTACGCAGGCATTGACTCCATTATACAAGCAATTGGAAGATGCAATAGATATGGTTTACAGAAAGAAGGTATAGTTAATTTAGTCAACATGGGTTTTGAAGAAAATCTTAATTACTTAGACTCTATTGGATATAAAAAAGACATCACCGAGATTATACTCAATAATAAATCTGGGGAAATTGATATAGATGAACTAAATGATGAATTCTTTGCACGTTATTACACAAAGTACGAAAACTTAATGGCATATCCCCTTGGAAAAGATATGCCTAGTGCCTTTGACTTGCTCAGCGACAATCTTGATAGTATTAGTATAAAAACAAAAGAATTTCCAGTTATAAGGCAAAGCTTCAAAACGGCTGCTGATAATATTAATTTAATTAAAAATGATACAAAGGCAATGATAGTATGCTACAAAAACCCTAAGACAGGCAAATCAAATGAGAAAAAATATGATACACTAAAAAAACTTTTAGAAAATGAAGATAATATAATTTATAATTTATCAAAGATAAAAAGCCTATTGAGAGAGATGCAAAGCTATACTATAAATATATATGAAAACGATAAGCTAAATGATTTTGTTTATTCTTATATGGATGGAGATATACTTTTACTTAAAAAAGAATATTACAGTGCTAATGGTTTTAACATTGATCAAGAAAAAAATAAAGAGCTAATGCCCTTTATTATAATGTAATAGTAAGTTTTTCAATCCGCGTAGTTAATACTACGATAAAGATATTATACCACAAAGATAGTCATATAATTTATTTAAATTAAAAATATTTTAAAAAAGTACTTGACAAAGTAAATTTTGAATAATATAATAATAAGTGAAGAATAAAAAGAAGGAGGTAATAATATGGATGGTCCAAATGAAAAATCTAAATATTTTTACATTAGATTGACAGGAGATTATGGTTTAATAACATCACCTGAAACAAAAGGAGGCGGAGAAAAAGCAACATATCCAGTTATAACTAAGCAAGCTGTCTTAGGTATACTTGATGCATGCTACTTTAAACCTGTTTTAAAAAATGTCGTAGACGAAGTAAAAGTAATTAATCCAATAAGGACTCATACTATGGGAGTTAGAGTGCCGAAAGATGATTACAAGCAAGACAGAAGCAACATAACGTACTTAGTCAACCCAGAGTATTTAATTAAGTACCATTTTGAGTGGAACTTATTTAGAGACGACTTAAAAAAAGACAGAAACATGAAAAAACATGAGGCAATTATGCAGCGCTCTATTGAAAGAGGTGGAAGGAGATCTATCTTTATTGGAGCAAGTGAGTGCCAAGGCTACGTTAATGCGATTACTAAAGAGGAATACGAAAGCAAAATAAGTTACTACGAAGGACAAACATTATCCTTTGGCTTAATGTTTAACAGTTTTAAGTATCCAAATAAGCCTGGAGAAAAACTTTATTCTTACTTTGGAAATGTAATTATGAAGGATGGCATAATTAATTTTAAAGATCAAGAAGACTGCGAAGTTAAAAATGAGCTTTCAACATATGGCTTTAAGTATCCAGAGCAAGAGCTTTCAGTTGACGAAGAATATGCAAAATTAGAAGGGAGATGATTAAATGACACTGATTAATTCGCTTGTAAAAACATATGATAAATCTCTAGAGGCAGGTTTAGTTGATAATTATAACGGCAAAGACTCAGTAATCCTTCCTTTATATCACAACTCAATAGTATCTACAGGTGAAAATATATTAAAGATAAGTATCGATAAAGATTCTAATTTTGTTAAGAGTTCATTTTTAGCTAAAGATGATAAAATAATTTTTCCAGTTAGCTTAGATTCAGTCAATAGAACAAGCAATTCTATGCCACATATGCTAGTAGATAATTGCTCATATATTGCTTCTTATAATGAAAAAAGACATAAAGATTATATGGATGCTCTAGAAAATTGGCTTAGTGAAGAAAAAGAGGAAGAAATAAAAGAATTTATAAGAATTATTTACAATTATATAAAGAAAGAAAACTTTATATACGAAGCATTGAGATATGCATTAGGTGTTGATGTTTTAAATTTGACCGATAAAGCCTCTATCTTAGAATATACATTTCTTAATGATAAAAACAAAGAGACAAGAAAGAAACTTGAACTAGATAAGATATATTTAGAGTTTGAAATTATAGATTTCAAAAACCATAAAGACTATTCAGTAGCAAATTATACCAAGCTTCATCAAGTTCATATTAATAATGTAAGAAAGTCTATGACAAAGAATGGAGTTTGCAATATAACAGGAAAAGAAGATTATATTGTTGATAAACACCGTGGCATTTTAGGTAATTCCAAATTGATTTCTTCGGTTAAACAATCGTATATAGGAAGATTTAAAGAAGGTAGCGATGTAATTAGCATAGGTTATGAAACATCCGAAAAAGCTCATCTGATGTTGAAGTATTTAATGGACAATAAAAATTCATCCAAATGGCTTGGTGGTCAGCAATATATAGTTAACTGGTTTTCAGATGATGTTAAAAATGAGAAGAAGCTCTTTATTACATCTGCGAATCCAAATTTAGCCGGTGTAGACGAGGCAGACGAGTTCGATATCGATAAGATTGAAACAAAAAGTGATACAAAAGATACTTATAGAGCAGTTTATAGCGAAAATGAAAAAGTTGCTAATTCTTTTATTACCGGTGTAGACAAAGTTCCAAAAGATTCAATCTATAGTGCATTAATTGTAGAAAAAGTAAATGATGGAAGATCATCGATTAGATACTTTAAAGAGCTTCAGACATCACAGCTTTATGAAAATCTCGAAAAGTGGTCAAATACTTACTATTATTATACATTTAACAGTAATGATAACTTGATTAAGAAGACGCCTAGTATATTTTTAATATTAGATGCTGCTTACGGAACAGAAAGAGAAAAAAAACTTGTTAATGATAACGATAGCTTTAAAAAAGATCAATTGCAAAAAATGATTATTTCAATCATAGAAGGCAAAGAAATGCCTAAAAATATAGTGAAAGCAATCGATATGAACATTAGGAAAAAATTAAACTATAAAAACACATGGAATATTTTACAGTCGATAGCCCTTGCGGTTTTAAGAGATACATCAAAGGAGGAGAACGAAGATATGCTTGACAGAGACAATTTAGATAGGTCCTACTTATATGGTAGACTACTAGCCGTGTATGAAATGACGGAAAGACTTACTTTTGACTCAGCAAAGAATGCTGACGGAGAAAAAGGAAAAAAGAACGAAGCAATAAGACTTACCAATGCAGATAGGTATTGGACATCATATACAAAATATCCCGCAAAAATAACAGAAGTTTTAGACAACAAAACAAAAACATATTTAAATAAATTGCAAACTACAAATCCTGGTTTTGCAAAATTATTAGAAAGAGAAAAAGCAGATATATTTATTAAGTTCGGTGAACTAGATTTATCAGAAAAAGAAGACAATAAAGCTTTAAGTAGTAGATTTTTATATGGCTACTACGCAGAAAAACGTTTTGGTTTAAAAAATAAAGAAAGTAATAAGGAGGAAAAGTAATGAGTAAGGTAATTGAAAAAAAGGTCGACTTCATAATGACAATTGAAGTAAATAATGCAAATCCAAATGGAGACCCACTTGCGGGCAATATGCCAAGAACTGACTCTTTTGGTTATGGAGAAATTTCTGACGTTTGTATAAAAAGAAAGATAAGAAACAGAATGCAAGACAAAGGATACAATATCTTTGTAAAGAGCAATGAAAAATCAGATGATGGATTTACTTCACTTGAAAAAAGATATAGCAGCGTTGTAGATAAAAAAGCCACAGATGAAGAAGCATATAATTTATGCTGTGAAACATGGCTAGACGTTAGAAGCTTTGGCCAAGTAATAACATATGATAAAAAAGCTGTCGGTATTAGAGGACCAATTAGTATATCAATCGCTAAATCACTAGCACCAGTTGATATAACTACTATGCAAATAACAAAGAGCGTTAACAGTATGGAAAAAGAAGGCGGAGGAAAATCCTCAGACACTATGGGATCAAAACACTATATTAACCATGCCATATACGTAGTTAACGGTGCGGTAAACGTAAACTTTGCAAAGAAAAACAAATTTACCGATGATGACTTAGCAGTATTAAAAGAGTGTTTACAAGAACTATTCATTAATGATTCTTCATCAGCTAGACCAGACGGATCAATGATAGTAAGAGATATATTCTGGTTTGTTCATGATTGTGAGATAGGGAATGTATCAAGCGGCAAGATTAAAGAACTACTTGAATTTGACATACCAGAACTAGAAGATCAAGATTATAAATCCTACAATATTAGACTAAACAAAGAAAAATTAAAAGAATATGAAGAAAAAGGATTAAAAGTAGAATATCTAACAGGTATATAAAATAAGACATATGGACGAGGAAGATTATTTAAGCCTAAGCAGGATACAGCATTTTGTGTTTTGTAAGAGACAGTGGGCGCTTTTAGAGTTAGAGCAAGTTTGGTTTGAAAATAAAGACACAACACTTGGCAAACTTATACATGAAAATGTAGATGACACGTATTTTTACGAAAAAAGAAAAAACAGAATATATGAAAGATCACTGCGTGTTAAATCAGATGAACTTAAGATAGTGGGTATCTGTGACTTGGTCATATATGAGAAAAATGAGAACGGAGTCGAGATAGAAAACTACAATGGACTGTGGTTACCTTATGTCGTAGAATATAAAAAAGGAAGAGCAAAAAAGACAAAGGCAGATATATATCAACTAGTTGCAGAAGTAATGTGTTTAGAAGAGATGCATAATATTAAAGTAAAAAAGTCAGCGCTTTATTATAAAAGTCCAAACAAAAGATTAGAAATAGATATTACAGATGAATTAAGGCAGGAAGTAAGAGACATAGTGACACAAATGTATGAGATATACAATCAAAACAAGATACCTAAAGCAAGTAAAAATATAAACTGTAAAAATTGTTCCTTAGTTGATTACTGCATGCCAAAACTTACAAAAAAGAAAAAAAGCGCTATAAATTACATCAATAGGATAGTGATGGAAGAATGAGAAAGCTATTGAATACACTATATATTACAAATGAAAATATCTATTTAGCAAAAGATGGAAGCAATATAGTAGTTAAAGATGAGTCAAATGACAAAGTTTGTTTCAACTACGTTGGGGCGAGCCCTAAACTATTAGACATGTGCATGAAAAATAACGTTGGAGTAAGTTTTTTAACACCAGAAGGATATTTTTGCGCAAGAGTCTCAGGAAGAATCAACGGAAACGTATTGCTAAGGAAAGAACAGTTTAGAATATCTGAAAATCAAGTCAGAGCACTTTCATATGCAAAATCATTTGTAATAGCTAAGATTTATAATTCAATAAAAGTTCTAGATAGGTACCTAAGAGATTATAAAGATACAATATATAAAGAAGAAGTGAAAAAATCTATAATCAAGTTAAAAGATAGCAAAATAAGTGCATTCAATGCACAAGACTACACCGAACTCTTGGGCATAGAAGGAGATGCAGCAAGAGAATACTTTAAAAACTTTGACTACCTTATATTAAAAGGTAAAGATTACTTTAAGTTTACAGATAGAAACAGAAGACCACCAAAAGATCCTGTAAATGCAATGCTTTCATTTTCGTATGGGATGCTTAGAGTATTAGTGCAAAATGCATTAGAAACAGTAGGTCTTGATCCATATGTTGGTTTTTATCATAAAGATAGGCCTGGAAGACAATCGTTAGCGCTAGATTTATCAGAAGAGATGAGAGCATATATGGCAGATAGATTTGTATTAAGCTTAATAAACAAATCTCAAGTTGTAGAAAAAGATTTTATTGCAAAAGATAATACTTCATATGAATTTACAGAAGAGGGCAAAAAGAAATATCTAGATTTATGGAACAAAAGATTACAAGATACAATAACACACCCATTCCTAGAAGAAAAAATAGAAGTCGGATTGTTACCATATGTACAAGCAATGCTTTTAGCTAGAGCCATAAGAGGAGACCTTGAGGCCTATCCTCCATTTATAATAACTTAGTGCGAACCTAATATGAACATAAAAATTCAAGGAGATTCGCAGAAAAAAATGCTTAAATATAAGCAAAAAAAGTGCGTAAAATAAAATTTATGCACATATAAACACTAAATGTATGACAATGATAAAAATTTTTAGTACATTTAGCTGTCGCGCCCTTCATGGGCGCGTGGATTGAAATATAGGTTGATACATTGGATTAAAAGGCTTTAATTCTAGTCGCGCCCTTCATGGGCGCGTGGATTGAAATCAAGTTATATTATAATAATTATCTAAGTTAAATAGGTCGCGCCCTTCATGGGCGCGTGGATTGAAATTTCTCTAGCCTTGTCTACTGCTGTTTCTCCTAAGATAGTCGCGCCCTTCATGGGCGCGTGGATTGAAATCACTCCAAATCAAATACAATGGGCACTATCTATAAGTCGCGCCCTTCATGGGCGCGTGGATTGAAATACTTTTTTCTGCGATGGCTGTAACCGGGGTCTCGTACGTCGCGCCCTTCATGGGCGCGTGGATTGAAATACTAGTGGCTTTTAACATAAGATCAGCGACGCTATAGTCGCGCCCTTCATGGGCGCGTGGATTGAAATTTTGTAGCAGACGTATCTGGAGCGCCAGCAGTAGGTCGCGCCCTTCATGGGCGCGTGGATTGAAATTATCTTATGTATACATTATAATACATTTGTATACATGTCGCGCCCTTCATGGGCGCGTGGATTGAAATAATAAATAAAACGTCCTACTTTGCTGTGTTGACAAGTGTGTCGCGCCCTTCATGGGCGCGTGGATTGAAATAATTTCTTGCGCACACTTAGCAACAGCCATCTCTGCAAGTCGCGCCCTTCATGGGCGCGTGGATTGAAATAAGGTATATCACCTGAATATAATAAGAAGAAAGACGCGTCGCGCCATTCATGGGCGCGTGGATTGAAATCGTGTAACATAGGTAGAATATCGTTTATTACTCCAAGTCGCGCCCTTCATGGGCGCGTGGATTGAAATTTGTATATAGCTAATATCAACTAATTGTGGGGTCAAGTCGCGCCCTTCATGGGCGCGTGGATTGAAATTCCAAATAAGTCAACATTGACAAGTATATTAAGCTTGCGTCGCGCCCCTCATGGGCGCGTGGATTGAAATCGGATTGTGAAAGTATAAAGTCCTATTCTTGAAAGTCGTGCCCCTCATAGGCGCGTGGATTGAAATTTTCTTAAAGTAAGCTTGCAAGCTTTTTGCATCCTCGTCGCGCCCCTCATGGGCGCGTGGATTGAAATAAAAAATTTATGGAGATGTTGACGCCAGAGCAAAAGTCGCGCCCCTCATGGGCGCGTGGATTGAAATCGCCCGTTATTGTACATTTTTTCACACGGAGTATAGTCGCGCCCTTCTTGGGCGCGTGGATTGAAATTAAATTTAACTCTTGACCTTCTAGCTTCATTTTTAGTCGCGCCCCTCATGGGCGAGCAGATTGAAATATTGCTGTTGATGAGCCTGCGACTGCATTCATTGCTGGTCGCGCCCTCATGGGTGCGTGGATTGAAATCGTCTGTCATTGTACATTTTTTACACGAAATGATATTTTGCCCTACTTGGGCGAATGAATTGTAATTTTAAGGAGATGATAATGTGCTTGATCCTAAATTTTTGCCATATCTAACAAAGAAAAATGCAATGACTGAACATGGTTACGAACATATCGTTTTGAAGAAGGACGTGCCGGAAGAATTATTTAATGAGTACATGAATATTGTCAAGGAACAAGACGAAAGGATTGCTCGAGGCGAGCCTATAATTATGTATTAAAGCTTATATCATTTTGGGTATATATCCTATAAGGAGTTGATATTATGAGGAAAAACTTGGGTGTTAAACCATATTTCATGCCGCTTCCTGTTTTGCTTGTGGCGACTTACAATGAAGACGGTACTGCGAACGCCATGAACGCGGCGTATGGTACTTTGGGTGATTTTACTAAGGTATCCATCTACATTGGCAAGGGCAAGAGGACCATAATCAATGCTATGCGTGAAAAGGCGTTTACTGTGTCTTTTGCGGATGAGGCTCACATGGTCGATGCGGACTATGTTGGCATGACTAGCGGAAACAAGGTTCAAAACAAGCTTGCAAAAACTTCTTTTGAAACTCTTAAGTCTGAGTTTGTGAACGCGCCTGTCATCACTAACTTGCCTATGACTATTGAGTGCGAGCTTATTGACTACGATGAAGTGAGTGAGAACCTTATCGGCGAGATTAAAAATATTTCTATTGATGAGAAATATCTTCGTGGAGATGGCTCCATTGACACAGCTAAGATGAATCTCATTTTTTACAACGCTTGCGAAAACACTTATAATTTATTGGGTGAAAAGCTTGCGAAGGCTTATGATATTGGCAAGAAGCTTATGGAATAGGAGGGCAATATGATTCTTATTGGATACAAGAAATGCACTACATGTAAGGGCATTGAGAAGATGCTTGATGAAAAGAATATAAAATACACTTACAGGGAGATTGACAAGGATGTTCCGACTAAAGCGGAACTAAAGAAATGGCACAAGGCGTCAGGTCTTGACATTAAGCGTTTCTTCAACACTTCAGGTCTTGTCTATAGGGACATGAATCTCAAGGACAAGCTTGGCGATATGACGGACGATGAAAAGTATGAACTACTTTCTGGCAATGGCATGCTTGTTAAGAGACCTATACTTATTGAGGACGATGGCTCTTTCGTGGCTGTTGGTCCTGATGTGAAAAAATATCTTGCATAGATATAATTAAAACGGACTGAGTTCATCTCAGTCCGTTTGCTATATGCACTTATTTAATTATTTCTAAATTTATTTTTGCTTTTAATACGCGCAAAACGTGTTCGTCGATCTCTGCTTCTTTGATCTCGCCATTTGCCACGGCTGCTTTAACGGCCGCTATGTCATTAATAAAGTCTGTGGAGCAAAGCATGTCGGCGCCTGCCTTAAGCGCAAGTACTGCGGCATTCTTTTTGCCTACAAACTTCTTCACGCCTTGCATTGCCAAATCATCTGTGATGATGACGCCATCAAAGGCTAGTTCATCTCTTAAAATTTTATGAACTGCTGGGGATATGGATGCCGGCACGTTCTTATCCATGGCCTCTACTATATTGTGTGAGACGAGTACCATCGATGCCTTGGCGTCTATCCCTGCCTTGAATGGAAGAAAGTCTTCGCTCTTAAATTTTTCCATGGGTCTCTTGTCATGAACAAGGTCTGTGTGCGTGTCCTTGTTATTGCCATAGCCTGGGAAGTGCTTCAAAACGCTGCCTACGCGTGCTTCGTTCATCACGCTTACAACGCTTTTTACATATTCTGCAGTTTCTGCGGGGCTCTTCGCGAAGCTTCTTTTGTATATAAAGTCATTTTTATTCGTGGAAATATCTGCGACTGGCGCAAAATTTAGATTGATGCCTATGCTTTTTAATAGCTCTGATTTTTCTTTCGCGTCACTCTTAATTCTATCCATGCCGCCATGCTTATACAAATACTGCGGTGAGGCGAATGGATATTTCCTGAAATTTTTATTCGTGCTCACACGATTGACTGTGCCGCCTTCTTCGTCTACCGCCATAAACATAGGGATCGCCGAAGCATTTTGATAGCTTTGTATATTTTTTACTACGGCGTCTTTCGTTTTGCCTTTAAAGTCTCTTCCAAATAATATATAGCCGCCTAAGTGATGCTTCTTAGCGAGTGCTGCTGCATCTTTATCGGGGCAGCGCGCGATAAATATCTGTCCAATCTTTTCATCAAGAGACATCTTTTCTAATAGCTTTTCCTCTTTTGTCTTCTCTGGCAATTTTTTCTCCTCTATTGGCTTTGCTTTGTCTATTGGCTTTGCTTTGTCTATTGGCTTTGCCTTGTCATTCACTTTTGCTTCGTTATTCACTTTTGCCTCGTTTTGTAAATTTGCATCGTTTTTCGCCTTACACGTTACAAACACAGTCATTGACATAATAATAAAAAGTGTTAATAAAATTTTCTTTTTCATCTATTTCACATTCCTTACAAGTATTGCCTTGATCTTGACGTCTTGAGAGCGCCACTTTGTCTCGTACTCGCTGATGAAGTCGTCTTGGAACTCGTCTATCATCAAGTCGTCTGTTTTGAAAATTATCTCGAAGCCCTCGCGCTCGAAGTACTTAAGCGATGCTTCATAAAGACTTTGGTCGTCGGTCTTGAGCCTAATCGTCCCACCATTTTTAAGAATTTTTTTATACATCTCTTGGAAGTACTCATCGACGTTTCTGATGTCTGCAAGCACTAGCCTTACGTTCGACGTGTCCTCTTCTTCAAGCATGCGTTTTGCATAAACGAGGCAGCCCTCTTCCATATCGATGCCGACGAAATTTTTCTCCTTAAATGTATTTTTCAAATAATTTATAAAGCTGCCCATGCCGGAGCCAAGCTCTAGGTAGATGGGACTATCATTTCCGAAGTCCTCATGCCAGTTGCCCTTGTTCTCCATGGGTCTGTATCTAAAGATGGGGCTTTCTTTAAGTTCAGGCAGCGCCCACCATTTCTTTCTCATTCTCATTTTATCACCAAGATTAGTTTAGCATATGATGGCTAAAATTGCAAGTTTGTGTTATAATATTTACATGAAGGGGGTTTATATATGTTAGCTCTTGTAAGTGGCGCTTCGCGAGGCATTGGCAGTGCCATAGCGATTGAGTTTGCCAAAAAAGGTTACGATGTCTGCATCAATTACCATGAGCATGGTGATGAAGCGATAAAAATTTTAGATGAAGTTAAAAAATATTCGAACGGCTTTGTTTATGGGGCAGATGTTTCTAATTATGATGAAGTTTTAAAATTAAAGGAAGAAATTTTTAAAAGATATAAAAAAATTGATGTGCTTGTGAATAATGCTGGCGTTGCTTTGACTAAATTAGTGCAAGAAACGAGCGAAGAGGAATACGATTATGTTTTTAACACGAATATGAAGGGCGTCTTCAACATGACTAAGGCTTTTATTAAGCCGATGATACATGAGGGTGCGGGATGCATAATTAACGTAACGAGCATGTGGGGCGAGACGGGAGCCGCGATGGAGACTGTTTATAGCGCATCGAAGGGGGCTGTAATCGCTTTTACTAAGGCGGTCGCGAAAGAGGCGGCACCATCGGGCGTGAGAGTGAACGCCATAAGTTTGGGCTGCATAGCGACTGACATGATGAAAGTTTATTCGGAGGCTGAAATTGATATGCTTCGTGATGAAACGCCGCTTGAGGCCATTGGCACGGCAGAGGACGCAGCGAAGGCGGCAGTTTTCTTAGCATCACAGGACGCGAAATTCATTACAGGTGAAGTGCTTCGTGTGAATGGGGGCTTTTATATATGAAAAAAAAGAAAACTCTTCCAATTATAATAATCGCTCTGCTATTAGCTCTAAACGTATTTACTCTTTTGTTTTTAAATATAGTAAATGTTACTGGTGATAGCATGGCGCCTGAGGCGAATGATGGGGATAAATTTCTTGCGATTAAAAAGCCATTGTACAAAGAGATAAAAAGAGGCGATATTGTTGGAGCAAGGTCTGAGGCTTTGGGCGTGGATATGATTAAAAGAGTAGCGGCTCTGCCTGGTGAACATGTTGAAGTCACTAAAAAAGAAGGACTTTTGATAAATGGCAAGAGGATTTACGAGACTTATCTTGGAGATAAATATATGAATGATTTTTCTTGGGTAGATAGGGACAATGGCTGGACGCTTGCTGATGATGAGATCTTTTTAATGGGTGACAATAGAGCTATAAGCACGGACTCGAGGTCTTTTGGACCACTTAAGATAGATGAAATTGATCATAAGATAGTATTGAAACTGAAAAGCAGTAAAAAAAGATAGGGACTATAAAGTCTCTATCTTTTTTGATATAGCGGGTATCATTTGTTTTTTTCTTGAAAGAAGTCCATCGACTGTAAACTCGTTATCTACTAGCTCTTTGTCGAAGGCTGCGGCGATGCTTTCTTTGTATGAGCCTTGCACTAAAACTAGTGAATACTCTTTAAGTATATCAGTTATCATCAGTACGAAGCTGTCTTCTTGATTCTTTTCTATCGTTTCTTTCATCAGATTTAGTAAATCATCTTTTTTCTTTTTCACTTCATCCATATCCATAGTCATGACTTGTGCGACACGTATCTTTTTCTTCGCGATATTAAATGACTTCACATCCATCTTTAGTAGATCTTCGCTCGCTACGTCCTTAATGCTTGCCGCTTCGGTAAACATCTCTATAGCGTAGACATCTGGGTCGATGCCAGCTATTGGCGCAAGAAAGTCTATCATCTTCGCGTCTGTCCTCGTGCTTGTCGGCGACTTAAGTAAAAGTGTGTCTGAGATGATGGCTGAGATTAATAGCCCTGCTATGTGCTTTGGAATTACTACGCCATTTTCAATAAACATCTTTGTAATGATGGTTGCTGTTGAGCCAAGTGGTTCGTTCCTAAAGTAAAGTGGGAGCTTTGTCTCGACGTTGGCAACTCTGTGGTGGTCGATGATTTCAAGGATTTCAGCCTCTTCGATGTCGTCGACGGATTGAGTTCTTTCGTTGTGATCGACTAGGATGATGTTTTTCTTCTTATCATCAAGCAAGTGATAACGGCTGACTGTGTTTATGACGTTGCCGTCGTTATCAAGGACAGGGAAGCAGCGGAACCTGTTTTTGTTCATCTCGGCCTTAACGTCCGAAACAAAATCTTGTATGTGGAAGGTCTTGATGCCATCCTTTGTCATCGCATACGACACGGGCACGCTTAGTGGAAGCACCCTCGATGCCATGAAGGAGTCGTACTCAGTCGATATGATGCTGATGCCTTTTTCCTTCGCCAAATTTAAGATCTTCTCGCTTATGTCGAAGCCGCCAGTCACTATCATGCAAGAAACGTTTCTTTTGATTGCGTCTTCTTGAGCGTCCTCTCTGTCGCCGAGTATAACGACATCGTCTGCTTCGATACGATCCTCAATCATCTTTGGATCCATAGCGTAGATCGCCATGCGGCCAATGGGCTTTCTGTAGCCATCGTTAATGACAGTACCCTTTAAGACTTCAACAACATTTTTAAATGGCGTATCAGCCTTGCTAAGGATTGTATCGTCAAAGATGTTTGTATAAATCTCTGTGATGTCCTTAAGACCTATGATGCCACTCATCTTTCCGGCCTTGTCAACGACTATAAGTACATAAGCATTCTTCTCACGAAGTAAGTTAATCGCTTCGTATAAAGATGCGTCCTCGTCTATAAGCACGGCGTCATCAAGATCAACGTCCTTTAATTTTATCTTCATAGTTGTTAGTAGCTTTGGTTCGTCTACGCCAAAGTATTTTAAAACGAATTTTGTTTCCTTATTTAAATCGCCGACCCTAACTGCTTTTGCATCGTATTTGCCAAGACTATTGATAAGGTAAGCGTAGGAGATAGCGCTCGCGATTGAATCCGTATCAGGCACCTTATGACCTGAGACGTAAACTTTTTTATTCATTAAATCACCTTCCATATTATATTCATATACTATAACACATTTTGATAAAAAAATAAAGGATTTAGTAATTAATTTTGCAAAAAGACTTGAAAAATTATTTCGATTGTAGTAAAATTGATTGATATAAAAGGAATGGTGTAATTATGTCAAAGAATTATGAAATTAATATGACGGAGGGAAAACTCCTTCCAAAGTTAATAAAGTTTTCGATACCCTTGATGCTATCGAGTACTTTGCAGCTCTTCTTTAACGCCGCCGATGTTATAGTTGTCGGACGATACGCAGGGGACGCTGCACTTGCCGCAGTTGGTTCAACCGGTGCACTGATTAATCTAATCATCAATCTATTCATCGGTATATCGATAGGCGCGAGCGTGCTTATGGGTCAGGCGATAGGTAAGGGCTCATACAAGGATGCGCAAGATACGCTTCATACGTCGATGCTATCGGGTTTACTTGGCGGCTTTATCATGATAGCCGTCGGCTACTTTTCAGCAAGGCCAATGCTTGAACTGATGCAAACACCCGAGGAAGTCATTGATCTAGCGACACTTTATATGCAGATCTACTTCATGGGCATGCCAGGCTTTATGATATATAACTTCGGCGCCTCGATACTTAGAGCAGCGGGCGACACAAAGAGGCCGCTTTACTACCTAGCCATCTCAGGCGTTATGAACATAGTTTTAAATTTATACTTTGTAATAGTTTTAAAGAAGACAGTTGACGGAGTTGCTCTTGCTACCATCATCTCAGAAGCTTTCTCAGCCGTGCTAATAGTTTTGTGCTTGATGAAGAGCGACGGCTACTTGAACTTAAAGCTAGATAAATTAAAGATGGATTGGAAAAAGTTTGGTGATATGCTTAGGATAGGATTGCCATCAGGCTTTACAGGGGCACTATTTAGTATATCCAATATGCTTATACAATCCTCAATCAACTCCTTTGGTAAGCTTGTAGTCGCTGCAAACACTGCAGCTGGCAACATCGAAGGCTTCGTCTTTATGGCGATGGACGCCATCTACCAAGCCTCACTATCATTTGCCTCGCAAAATATGGGAGCGAAAAAGCTTGACAGAGTTGACGAGATACTTAAGACAACCATCGTCATGGTGTCAGTCGTGGGCCTAGTCCTAGGCATAGGCGCATATTTAGCAGGTAATTTCTTACTAAAATTATATACACCAAACCCAGAAGTTATCGAGATTGCGATGCTAAGGCTAGGTGTCATATCGACAACATATTTACTTTGCGGCATCATGGACGTTTATTCAGGCGTAATACGTGCGATGGGCTATTCACTAACACCTATGATCACAGCTGTCGTATGCATTTGCGGCTTTAGAATATTGTGGATCATGAGTGTATTTCAAAAGTATCATGAGCAATGGATTTTGTATATCTCATATCCATTGTCCTGGTTATTGACTACCATAGTCTACGTCTTTACTTATATCTATGTGAAGAAGAAGGTTAAAGAACGTTTTGCCTTGGAAGAAAATAATTAGTCTAAGGGCTTGACAAAAACGAAAATTATATATATAATGATTAATGAACTTAATAAGTCTCATAAAGAGTGACGGAGGGAATAGGCCCTATGAAGTCCGGCAACCTGCTAGCAAGGTGCCAAATCCTACAGCGCAGCTGAAAGATGAGAAGAACGAACCTTCAGCTATGAAGGTTTTTTTATTTTACAAGATGCGCCGCGAAAAATATCTTTGCGGCTTTGTATTTGCAAGAAAATATATTAAGGAGGAAGTTTATGTATAAAAAACTATTTACATCTGAATCGGTTACAGAAGGTCATCCCGACAAGGTCTGCGACCAAATATCAGATGCGATATTAGATGCGATACTAGAAAAGGATCCAGAGGCGAGATGCGCGATCGAAACAACTGCATCAACTGGCTACGTTTTAGTATCAGGACAAATCACAACAAACTGCTACGTTGACATACAATCAGTAGTTAGAAGGGTTATAGCTGACATAGGCTACACTAGAGGAAAATTCGGTTTCGATGCAGAAAATTGCGCTGTACTTGTATCGATCGAAGAACAATCTAAGGATATAGCACTAGGCGTTGACAAGGCGCTTGAGACTAAAGAAAAATCAAAAGATAAATATGATTTAATAGGTGCAGGCGACCAAGGTATGATGTTTGGCTACGCTTGTAATGAGACAGAAGTTTATATGCCACTAGCCATATACTTATCACACAAGCTAGCAAGAAGGCTAGCTGAAGTGCGTAAGGACGGCACACTAAGCTATTTAAGACCAGACGGCAAGACACAAGTAACTATCGAATATGACGGAGACAAGCCAAAGAGAGTCCACACCATAGTTGTTTCTACTCAACATAAGGAAGGCGTTAGTCTTGATAAGATTAAGAAGGACATCATCGAACACGTTATAAAACCGGTAGTTGATCCAAAACTAATTGATGATGAAACTATCATCTACGTGAACCCAACAGGACGTTTTGTTATAGGCGGACCAAAGGGTGACACTGGTCTAACAGGTAGAAAGATTATCGTTGACACATACGGCGGTTACTGCAGACATGGCGGAGGAGCCTTCTCAGGTAAGGACGCTACAAAGGTAGATAGATCCGCTTCATACGCAGTAAGACACGTTGCGAAAAACCTAGTAGCAGCAGGCCTTTGCGATAGATGCGAAATTCAAGTATCATACGCAATAGGTATAGCAAAGCCGATATCCATAAACGTAGATACATTTGGAACAGGCAAGATCGAAGAGACAAAGATACTTGAGATAGTTGAAAAAGTATTCGACCTTCGTCCAGCCTTTATCATCGACTACTATGACCTAAGAAAACCAATCTTCCACAAGATTACTAACTACGGTCACTTCGGTCGTGACGATATAGATCTTCCTTGGGAAAGATTAGAAAAAGTTGACGAGATCAAAAAACTTGCTAAAATTAAATAGTATATAAATATATATAATAGGAAGAGAACTATGAGCAGCGTGCCCATAGTTCTTTTTTGCATGAAGATTATTTACTTTTTTCTTTTGAACGTCTTAAATCTAAGTCCTCTTTAAGAATATCAAGAAAAGAATCAATATTGTAATTGTGAGGCAGAGACAAAGTGCATTCAATTGAAGAACAATCTTCTAAGTCCTCTTCAAGTATATCAAGTGAGCGTACCTCGATGCCCTCACTCATGCATAATTCTTTAAATTTTCTGCTTTTAAAGTTTTCGCTGTCAAATTGCATGTAAAACTTAATTAATTCTCTCTTGTTTAGAAAATCATTTATCCCTTTTAAATTAACTAAAGTAATTAGGCAAATGATAGTTGCGATAATCGCCCCTTGATAATAGCCTATACCGACAGCAAGACCATTGGCAGCGCATAACCAAAGAGTCGCCGCAGTCGTTAGACCCTTAACAACATCTTTCTTTTGAAGTATGGTGCCTGCACCTAAGAAGCCTATACCGCTGATGGCTTGACCAGCAAATCTTGTCGCGTCCCAGCCCTTGTCACCGTAGAAGCCTTCGAAGCCGTCGACAGATATAAGCATGATTAAGCAAGATGCTAGCGAGACTATGATGTGAGTCCTAAGACCGGCCGCTCTATTTTTCTTTTCACGCTCTATGCCTATCAGTGCTCCAAGTAGTGCTGCGAGTAAAAGTCTTCCAATAATATGTAATGTGTCCATTAAATCACCGTCCCATTAAGTATTATAACATATATTTTTATAAATAGTAAAGCCATGATATTTTTATGTGATGCCATTACTTGACATTTGTATTGAATAGGTATATAATGGTAAAATAGTTTTAAAACATAGCAAGTATATAATTTGGCTATGATAATTTTAGCAATTAAAATGAAAGAGGGAGGAAAAATGAAAGTAAGTAAAAAAGTATTAGCATGTTTATTGCTAATGGTTATCGTGATTACTCAGCTAACACCAAGCTTGTTTGTGCGCGCTGAGGAAGGAGAAGAAACAAAGTACAAACTAAGCTTCGAGCTTGAAAGAGATGCGAGCGCTTTGAACGAAATTTATCAAAAGCATGATAAGGCTGAAAGCGAAAGTGAAAAGACAGATGAAAGCGTTTCTGATAAAGAGGTAAATGGCGAAGCAAATGCAAATCAAGATGAAAAGAGCAAAGCAAATCAAGTTAATGACAATGACACAGTGGTTGACTTGAGTCAAGAAACAGAAGTTGAAGAAAATTCATCTGAAGAAGCAAAGCCAATAGAAGAAGTAAAGCCAATAGAAGAAACAAATACTGAAGCTGAATCAAGTGAAGAAGCAATAGTACTACCGTCGGGTGGTGGCGAAGGCTCTGCGGAAGAAAAAGCAGAAGAAGTAAAGGACTTAAATATCACTTATACACTTCACATAAAAGGCGAAGCTGAAGAAAGTATAGAAAAGATAGTTACCTATTCAGTAGAAAAAGCTGATTTCCTTGGAGATTTAAAATTCGAAGGCATCGAAACACTAAGCAATAATCTAGAAGTAAAGTACTATACAAAGGATGACGGATCAAGCTTTGACGAAGAAGGAGAAAACTTTGACTTATATCTAGAAACAAACGCAGAAAGAACAGTTTTAGAATTACCAAGAATAGGTGAAAAAGAAGATTCACTAAGAGTAAAGGAAAGTAATTTTGAAGAAGAAGTAGAAATAAGCGAAGAAAAAGCTAATGAAGCATTGGGTGATCCAAACGCAAAACATTATCTAAGCTTTGATATAAGTAGATATGATTTTACTGATTTTGAAAACCTTATTGGAACATATACAAACTATTGGATGAGTAGATATGATCAAAATGTTTTTGATCATGATGATTGGAGATTAAATAATTTTACTGTTATTAATGAGCTTCATATAGATGGCGTCGATGAAACAATAAAGGAAAAGATGAGCTATGATGGAGATGCATATACTTGGTCAGAAAAGATAGAGTTTAGAGATATAGAAGTTCCATACGGAGATATTGAGATTCAATATTATAAAAAAGCTGATGACAGTCTAGTTAAACCATATCTATTACATTATGATTTCTATCTTAAGAAATCTGATGATGGCAAGATGATTCTTCAAGTGCCTAGACTAGCTCCTAAAGATAATTATTCAGGCGATGCTAATCAAGTTAAAATATTTAAAGTAAGTAATGTTAGTCTAAAGGATAAGGATGGTACTGTTAAAGAAGTAACTCCAGCTGAGCTAGATGACACCAATTTAGATATTACAGAAGACTTAGGTGGAATTAAGCCTAGTGATACTGTTTATGTGAATGGCAAATCTGGAGATGACCAAAAAGATGGACTATCTAAAGAAAATGCTGTAAAGACATTAACAAAAGCAATAGAGATAGCTAAAAGCAATCAAGCTATTGTAGAGATAGTGGTAACTGGCCAAACAGACATTGAGGGAGATGTTTCTCTTGAAGGAACAAATGCTAAAGTTAGTAGAAGCAAGGATTATAACGGATTTTTATTTAACGTAGCTAATGGAAACACTGCTACATTATCAAAGATAATTATAGATGGTAGATCCAATTCAAATAAAAGCATTGAAAAATCTTTAATTAGAGTTAATACTGGAGCAACACTTAATATACAAGACGGCGCTGTATTAAGAAATAACAAGATAATGGATATTAAAGACACAGCTACACGAGGCGGAGCAATAAATGCGTTTAATGCGACTATAAACATGACTGGCGGCTCTGTAGAAGATAATCAAGCAACATATGGCGGCGGAATTTATTTATATGGATCTACAATGAATTTCTCTGGCGGAGTCGTTCAAAATAATGAAGCAAAACGAGTGATTGATTATGCCTATGGCGGAGCAGTTTATTCGGCGGGGGGGGGTATCATAGCTAGTGGAGCTAGCACGATATATTTCTCTGGAGAAGCAAAAGTTATAAACAACTCTGCCGATGAAGTTGGTGGCGGAATAAGTTTAGGAACAAGACAAGTTGAAAAACAAAATAAGCTTTATATGACAGGTGGACTTATTGATGGAAATATTGCCGGAGCTTCTGGTGGAGGATTATTTATACAATGTAGGCTATTTGATAGTGGAAAATCTATTGCTTATATCTCATCTGGCAGAATAACTAATAACAAAATGAGTGGAACCGGAATTACAGAAAAGTCTTTCGGCGGCGGAGGCATTTATGTTAATGGCTTCCCTGCTTCATGGGACTATGCTGGCACACATTATTATGGTGAAAATGGTGAGCTATATTTAACAAATGCTATAATAAGAAATAATAATTCTGATAAGGAAGGAGCTGGATTTGCTGGTTGCCCTATATCAAAAACACAATTTTATGTAAATAATGGTGTTGCTATTTATGGTAACAATACTAGTGCTGGAAGAAATAATGACAAGGGAAAGACAGTTTATCTATTGTCAAGTCAGTTTTATATGTCTCATAGTGGACAAGCAGAATACAAACTTGATAAGAGGATGTTAGGTGGAGCGCCATACGATTGGAAAAAAGTAATAGGCTCTGAAATAATTCCTTTGCCAGATAATGAACTAGAAGCTACATTGCCAGCAAATTCTGAATTAGCATTAAATTCAAATGATAAAGCTAATGATCTTACAGAAGCCTTAGGAAAAGTAATTATAGAAGGAAATTATTCGGCTACAAGAGGAGCTGGTATTGGAAGTAATGGTACAATAAAATTTGGGACAGAGTATCCTACTACTGAAGTTTCTGTAGAAAAGAAATGGAATGACAATGATGATGAAAAGAAAGTTCGTCCTGAATCTATTATCGTAAACTTAATAGCTAATTACGAAGGAAAAGAATATAAAGTTGATTCGGTTGTATTAAACAAAGATAATAATTGGAAGCATACTTTTAAAGATTTACCTACAGTTAATGACAACAAAAAAATAACATACACAGTTAAAGAAGAAACTATTACTGGATATAAGAGTGAGTTAAGTGGATCGGAGACTGAAGGCTATATTATCACAAACACTCCTGAAGAACCTGAAAAAGAAACAAAAGAAATCAAAGTAAGTAAAGTTTGGGATACTGCTGATCAAAAAGCTTATGCAAAAGAAATTACTATTGAATTATATAAAAACAATGAAAGAACAGAAAAAACATTAACACTTAATGCAGAAAACAATTGGGAAGGCGTATTTAAAGATCTTGACGTTAAAGATGAAAACGGTAACAACATAACTTACACTATAAAAGAAGCAGGCGAAACAAATAATAAAATCACTTTCGATGGCAAAGAATTTAAAGTAAGCTATTCTGGAAACGAAACTACAGGCTACACTATCACAAACAGCTACAATCCACCAGAAGAACCAAAGAAAGAATACAGAGACATCTTCGTGGAAAAAGCTTGGGAGATAAGAGGCATGAAGCCTATTAGCCATATCGAAGTAGAATTATATAGAGATGGGGTTCCTACAGGCAATACTCTAGTCTTAAGTGAAGCGAATGGCTGGAGTGGCAGCTTTAAGAACTTAGTGAAAGCATCTGATGGCGGACACATCTATAATTATAGTATTAAAGAAATTGGCGAAAAATTCTATACAGTAGAAATATCTGGTGAATACTACGAAGTTATATATAGAGGCAATATGGATAGTGGCTTCACTATAATCAATAGAGAAGAGCCTCCAAAGAAGCCTCAAAGAAGAGATATCAGAGTTAGTAAAGTTTGGGACGTCACAAATGAAATACCGGTTGATGAAATTCAAGTTGAGCTATACAAAGACGGTAGAGCAACAGGCAATGTGATCACACTTAGTAAGGACAATGGCTGGAGCGGACGTTTCGAAGATTTGCTTGCATATGACGCAGCCGGAGTTAAATATGAATATAGCGTAAGAGAAGTTGGCGAAGCATCGCACAGAGTCAGCATCTCAGGCAGTGACTATGACGTTATCTACGAAGGCGATATGAATCATTCATTTGTAATCACAAATAAAGAAAATACTCCACCAAAGAAAAAGATTGACTTTGGCGTAAATAAAGTTTGGAGATCTAATGGAAAGACAGAAGCAGTTCAAGCTGAATTATATATGGACGGAGCTGCTACTGGTAAAATCATCACACTTAGCGAGGCTAATGGCTGGAGCGGCGCCTTTACAGATCTTGATCTAGAAGATGCAAATGGCATTAAACATATATACACTGTTAAGGAAATAGGTGAAGTATCTGGTGGATACTATATTGGCGAAAGAAAGTTTAATGTAATTTATGAAGGAAATATGAATAGTGGCATAACTATTATCAACAGCGAAGAACCTCCAAAAGAAGAAGAGGAAGAACCATCAAAAGACAAAGATGACGAGCCAAAAGAAAAAGATAAAAAGCCTGAAAAACACAGAATACCAAAGACTGGTGTTGAGGAAGGAACTTTATCTATAGTCTTAGCGCTAGCAGTTCTAGTCGGACTATTCTTTGTAAAGAAAAAGCTTAATGAGGGTAAAAGTAAATAGATTTTAGAAGATATCTGCTAGGCGATTGATATGCTTAGCAGATATTTTTTATGTAAATAATAAGAAAGAACTATGAGCCGCGTGCCATAGTTCTTTTTTTTGTATTGAAAATGGCTGCCGTATGCTGCGCGATTGATATATGACGAGCACTATCTTTATAACGCGCGATTCGTTTATCGCGCCACTCGTTTTGCGCCAACATCGATTTTGGCAAAACCATTTGCAAGGCAAAAACGTTTTAGCAAAATTGTAAAAATATTTTAATTATTTGCAAAAAAATGCTTGACATTTGTCTTGACTTATTATATAATTATAAATTGCATAATTAGGATTTAAAATGGGTTTTTATTCTCAAAATCTTAGTTTAGGGTACGACATATAGTAGGTTATTTTGATAAGGGGTGAATATTTGGATGCTACATCCTGTTGAAAACGGAAAAAGAACTAGAATGAGTTATTCTAGGATAAAAGAAGCTTGCGAGATGCCAAATTTTATTGAGGTACAAACTGCATCGTTTGACTGGTTTTTACATGACGGCTTAAAGGAAGCTTTTGACGACATATCACCTATTGATGACAATGGTGGTAGCTTAGTATTGGAGTTTGTCAATTATACTATAGGAAAGGAACTAAAGTATACTGAAGAAGAGTCCAGAATTAAGGACACAAACTACAGTGCTCCTCTTAGAGCAAGGGTTAGACTAATTAACAAAGATACTGGAGAGGTTAAAGAGCAAGAAGTATTTATGGGAGACATACCTATCATGACTGATAAGGGTACTTTCATAATCAATGGTGGAGAAAGGGTTGTTGTTTCACAAGTCGTTCGTTCGCCAGGCTGCTACTACAAGAAGGAAATCAATAAGAATGGTGAGCTTGATTACAGCGCAACTATCATACCAAACCGTGGGGCTTGGCTAGAATTTGAAACTGATGCGAGTGGCGCTTTATATGTAAAGATTGATAAGAACAGAAAAGTTATCATCACATCACTTCTTAGAGCTTTAGGTGTTGTTTCTGATCTTGAAATTGTTGAAACATTAGGTGAAACTAATGATTTACTAACAACTCTTGAAAAGGATACTGCAAAGACTCAAGATGAGGCTTTGATTGAGATCTATAAGAGACTTAGACCAGGCGAACCAGAAGCCGTAGACAGTGCTAAATCACTACTTAATAATCTATTCTTTGACCCTAAGAGATACGACTTAGCTAAAGTCGGAAGATATAAGTTCAACAAGAAGCTATCTATAGCAAGAAGGATAGAAAATCACACTCTTGCCATGGATGCGGTGAACCCTATCACAGGTGAATTAATCTATGAAAAGGGCACTCATCTTGATAGACCTATGGCGCAAAAGATTGAAGATAACTTTGTTAATACCATTGACATAGTTTTGGATAATGGTGAAGAGATCAGGGTTGTAGGCAATAACTTTGTTTATCCTGAAGCTTTTGATACAAAGGTTAATTTTGAAGAGCTTGGACTTAAGGATAAGATATATGCACCACTAATGCACGAACTTATGGACGAAGCTAAGGACGACGAAGAGCTTAAAAACTTAATCATAGAAAATATTAAAGAAATATATCCAAAGAGAATTGAAATTGATGACATAATTAGTAGCATCAACTACCAATTCAATTTAATGCGTGGCGTTGGTCAATTTGACAACATCGACCACCTAGGTAACAGACGTGTAAGAAGCGTTGGCGAATTACTTCAAAATCAATTTAGAATCGGTCTTTCCAGAATGGAGAGAGTTATTCGTGAAAGAATGACTACTCAAGACCCTGAAGCTGCTACTCCTCAAAGTCTTATCAACATAAGACCAGTAGTTGCATCGCTTAAGGAGTTCTTCGGTTCATCACAACTTTCTCAATTCATGGACCAAACTAACCCTCTTAGCGAGTTAACTCATAAGAGAAGAATGTCTGCTTTAGGACCTGGAGGACTTTCAAGGGATAGAGCTGGCTTTGAAGTAAGAGATATTCATAACTCACAATACGCTAGAATGTGCCCTATCGAAACACCAGAAGGACCAAACATCGGTCTTATCACATCACTTGCATCATTTGCAAGGATCAATGAATATGGTTTTATCGAAGCTCCTTATAGAAAGGTAGAAAAAGGTACAGGAAAAGTTACTGATGAGATTGAATACATCAGCGCTGATGTTGAAGATGAGTGCATCATAGCTCAAGCTAACGAGCCAATAGATGAAAAAGGCTACTTTAAAAACGACATCATTGTTGCTAGAAGTAAGGCTGAAAACGATACTTTGATGGACATGTTCAAAAAAGAAGAAATCGATTACATGGACGTTTCACCTAGACAAATAGTTTCAGTTGGTACAGCGATGATACCATTCTTGGAAAACGACGACGCGAACCGTGCGCTAATGGGTTCAAACATGCAAAGACAAGCAGTTCCACTACTTATGACAGAAGCACCTATCGTTGCGACTGGTATTGAGTACAAGGCTGCTAAGGACTCAGGTGTATGTGTTGTTGCTAAAAACGACGGTATTGTTAAAAAAGTTGATGCAAAGAGCATCGTTATTGAAAATAAAGACAAGAACATTGATTCATATAAATTAATCAAATTTACAAGCTCTAACCAAGGCACTACTATTAACCAAAGACCTATAGTTCAAGCGGGCGAAAAGGTTAAGAAGGGCGATGTAATTGCTGACGGACCAAGCACTAACCTTGGTGAAATGTCACTAGGAAAGAACATCTTAGTAGCGTTTATGACTTGGGAAGGCTACAACTACGAAGACGCGATACTAATCAACGAAAGACTTGTTTATGAAGATGTATTGACATCTATTCACATAGAAGAGTACGAATCAGAATCAAGAGATACAAAGCTTGGACCTGAAGAAATCACTAGAGATATTCCAAACACTAGTGAAGAGCTTCTTAAGAACCTTGACAAAGACGGTATCATTAGGATAGGTGCTGAAGTTAAGGCTGGCGACATCTTAGTTGGTAAGGTTACTCCTAAGGGAGAAAAGGATTTACCTGCTGAAGAAAGACTGCTAAGAGCTATATTTGGAGAAAAATCAAGAGAAGTAAGAGATACATCTCTTAAGGTACCTCACGGCGAAGCTGGTATAGTTGTTGACGTTAAGGAATTTACAAGGGAAAATGCTGATGAGCTATCACCTGGCGTAAACAGGATGGTCAGAGTATATATCGCTACAAAGAGAAAGATCTCTGTAGGGGACAAGATGTGCGGTAGACACGGTAACAAGGGTGTCATCTCAAGAATACTTCCTGAAGAGGACATGCCATACTTACCAGACGGCACACCACTACAAATCCTACTAAACCCAATGGGTGTACCATCTCGTATGAACCTTGGACAAGTACTTGAAGTTCACTTGGGTATGGCAGCTAAAAAGCTTGGTATGTACGTTTCAACACCAGTATTTGACGGTGCTAACGAAAACGATATACTTGAAGCGCTTGACAAGGCAGGATACCCTAAGAGCGGTAAGATTTATCTAAGAGACGGAAGAACAGGAAAGTTATTCGACAATCCAGTTACAGTTGGTTACATGTATATGCTTAAGCTTCACCACTTAGTTGACGAAAAGATCCACGCAAGAAGCATCGGACCATACTCACTAGTTACTCAACAACCACTTGGCGGTAAGGCACAATTTGGTGGACAAAGATTCGGGGAAATGGAAGTTTGGGCCCTTGAAGGTTATGGCGCAAGTCACGTTCTTCAAGAGATACTAACTGTTAAGTCCGATGATATCAATGGCCGTGTTAAGACATATGAAGCCATCGTCAAAGGAAAGAACATTCCAGAACCAGGTATACCTGAATCATTCAAGGTACTTGTAAAGGAACTTCAAAGTTTACTTCTTGATGTTAAGGTCCTTGACCAAGACGACAATGAGATGGAACTTGATGATGAAGATGATTTCATGAACGAAAGAGAAATCATTGCAGGCGACTTCAAGAGCATGGACACTGATTATAAAGAAGATGAAGAATTTGTAAACTTCTTTGATGAAGAAGCATCCAAGGGCACAGATGAAGACGAAGATGACATTGATTACGACGAAGATGATGTGGATGAAGATGACTACGATGAAGATGATGATGAAGACATCGAAGAAGATATCGACGAAGATTTTGAAGATATAGATGAAGAAGATTTGGACATGGACGACGATCTAGACATAGGCAGCGACATCGACGAGATCGATGAAGACCTAGACGACCTAGATGACGATAGTTCTTTGTAGAAAGACAAGGAGGAAGGTAATTTGTTCGAATTAAATAAATTTAACAGTATTCAAATAGGCCTTGCATCAAGCCAAGACATCAGAGAGTGGTCTAAGGGAGAAGTTAAAAAACCAGAAACAATAAATTACAGAACATTAAAGCCAGAAGCAGAAGGCTTGTTCTGTGAAAAGATATTTGGACCTGTAAAAGACTGGACTTGTCACTGCGGTAAATACAACAAGATTAGATACAAAGGCATGATATGCGATAAGTGCGGCGTTGAAATCACAAGAGCTAAGGTAAGACGTGAAAGGATGGGTCACATAGAGCTTGCTAGTCCATGTACACACATTTGGTACCTTAAAGGAACACCTTCAAGGATAGCCATAGTACTTGACGTTTCACCAAAAGAGCTTGAACATGTTGTTTACTTCGCTTCATATATAGTTATGGATCCAGGCAAAACTGGCTTAAAATATAAACAAATCTTAAATGAACAAGAATATTCAGAAGCTATAGATATGTTTGGCTACGGCTCATTCGATGCTAGGATGGGCGCAGAAGCTATACTTGAGCTGCTTAAGGCCATAGACCTAGATAAAGAAGCACAGGAACTAACAGAAGAGCTTGAAGGCGCATCCACACAAAAGAAGATTAAAGTTTTAAGAAAGCTTGAAACTATTGAATCATTCAGACAATCAGGCAACAGACCTGAGTGGATGGTCATCGAAGCACTTCCAGTTATACCACCAGATTTGAGACCTATGGTTCAACTAGATGGCGGTAGATTTGCGACAAGCGACTTAAACGATTTATATAGAAGAGTTATCAACAGAAACAACAGACTTAGAAGACTACTTGAACTAAACGCACCAGAAATCATTACAAGAAACGAAAAGAGAATGCTTCAAGAAGCAGTTGACGCACTGATTGATAACGGAAGACGCGGAAGAGCAGTAACTGGTCCTGGCAACAGACCACTTAAGTCTCTATCCGATATGATAAAGGGTAAACAAGGTAGATTTAGACAAAACTTACTAGGTAAGAGAGTTGACTACTCAGGTAGATCTGTAATTGTTGTAGGACCTAAGCTAAAGTTCTACCAATGCGGTCTTCCTAAGATGATGGCACTAGAACTGTTCAAGCCATTTGTTATGAGAAGACTTGTTGAAACAGGCAAGGCTCATAACATTAAGAGCGCTAAGAGAATGGTAGAGAGAGCTAAATCAGATATTTGGGACGTACTTGAATACGTTATCAAGGATCACCCAGTACTATTAAACAGGGCACCGACTCTTCACAGACTTGGTATTCAAGCATTTGAACCAGTTTTAGTTGAAGGTAAGGCAATAAAACTACATCCACTAGTATGTTCAGCATATAATGCGGACTTCGACGGTGACCAAATGGCGGTGCATCTACCACTATCAATAGAAGCACAAGCTGAAGCAAGATTATTAATGCTTTCAATTAACAATATCTTGGCACCAAAGGATGGTAAGCCAATTTCAATACCATCACAAGACATGGTACTAGGCTGCTATTACATGACACTTGACATAGAAGGAAGCAAGGGTTCAGGTCACATCTTCGAAGATTACGACGAGATGATAAAGGCTTATCAACTAGGACTTATAGACCTGCACGCAAAAGTTAAGGTTAGAGTAAAAATTGATGAAGAAGACAGAGGCAAACTTGTTGAATCAACTGTTGGTAGATTCATTCTTAATAAGAAGATACCTCAAGACCTTGGCTTTGTAAATAGAGAAGAAGATCCATACTCACTAGAAATTGACAGAGTTGTTTCAAAGAAGACTCTTGGAACTATACTTGATAAGTGCTATCAAAAACACGGTAACATCGTTACTAGTAAGCTACTAGACCACATCAAATCAACTGGTTACAAGCACTCAACACTTTCAGCAGTATCTATATCTATGGCGGACGTTGTAGTTCCTAAGGAAAAGACTGAGCTTATAGACAAGGCACAAAAGGAAGTAGAAAAGTACGAAAGAGCTTACAGAGACGGTTTCATGACTGAAGAAGAAAGATACGAAGGCGTTATCAATATTTGGAACGGCATCACTGATGAAGTTACTGAAGCGCTTATGAAGTCACTAGACCCATTAAACAACATCTTCATCATGGCGGACTCAGGAGCCAGAGGTAGTAAGAACCAAATCCGTCAATTAGGCGGTATGCGTGGTCTGATGGCATCATCAACTGGTAAGACAGTAGAAATCCCTATTAAATCAAACTTTAGAGAGGGACTATCAGTACTAGAGTTCTTCTTATCATCACACGGTTCTAGAAAGGGTCTATCAGACATCGCCTTGAAAACAGCGGACTCTGGTTACCTAACAAGAAGATTGGTTGACGTATCTCAAGACGTTATAGTAACAGAAGATGATTGCCACACTGATCAAGGACACACTGTTAGAACTATAAGAGATGGCAAAGAAATTCTTGAAGAGCTAGAAGAAAGACTAGTAGGCAGATATGCTTTTGAAGACATAGTAAATCCTAAAGACGGTTCAATCATTGTTAAGAAGGACGAACTTATAGATGAAGAGACAGCTCACTTTATTCAAGAGATAGGCATAGAAGAAGTTAAGGTAAGAAGCGTTCTTACTTGTCAAACTAAGCACGGCGTTTGCGCTAAGTGCTACGGAAGAAACTTGGCAACAGGCAATATCGTAAATATTGGTGAATCAGTTGGTATCATAGCCGCTCAATCAATAGGTGAGCCAGGTACACAGCTTACAATGAGAAACTTCCACTCAGGTGGGGTAGCCAATGCAGACGATATCACTCAAGGTCTTCCAAGAGTTGAAGAACTTTTCGAAGCTAGAAAGCCAAAAGGACAAGCACAAATTGCTCAAATTTCAGGTACTGTATCAATCAATGAAGACGATCCACAACAAAGAGTCATTGTTATTACAGATGACAAAGAAGGCATCGCAGTTGATCACCCTGTAAATTATGCGGCAAGACTTAAAGTTCATGAAGGCGACTACATCGAAAAAGGTAAAGAAATCACAGAAGGTAACGCATCACCTCAAGAAATCATGAAGGTTCTTGGAGTAGAAGGCGTTGAAGACTATATAATAAAAGAAGTACAAAGAGTATATAGAATGACAGGTATCGATATCAATGACAAGCACATTGAAATCATCTGTAAACAAATGCTTAAGAAAGTAAGGATAGAAGCACAAAACGATTCTTCATTCTTACCAGGAGCACTTGTAAACATATACGACTTCATTCATGAAAACAAAAAACTTAAAGAAGAAGGCAAAGTACCAGCAGAAGGCAAGAGAATATTACTTGGTATATCCAAGTCATCACTAGCAACAGATTCATTCTTATCAGCAGCTTCATTCCAAGAAACAACAAGAGTATTAACAGAAGCAGCTATCAGAGGCAAGAAAGATGAGTTAGTAGGACTTAAGGAAAACGTTATCATAGGTAAGATCATACCAGCAGGTACAGGCATGCTTAAGTATAGAAACATCAAAGTTAAAGAAGACGAAACAGTTTTGAAGAAACAATTAGAAGAAGAACAAAAGAGAAAGAAGAGAGAGATAGACGACACAAATCTATTCAAAGACTTTGATGAAGATGAAAAAGAAAAGAAGACTAAGAAAGAAGAAGATAAAAAAGAAAATGAAGAGATAAAAGATAATCAAGACGCTATCGAATTAGATAAGATTATCAAAGACCTACTTAATGAAGAAAAAGAAAGAAAGTCTTCTAAAGATAATTAGTATATTTAAAAAATAAATATAAGTGGAGACAGTCAAGATATTTTACCTAAATTTAACGAAAAATATCTTGACTTTTTCCGTAATGCGTGGTACAATTCTCTTATGTGTGAAAGTTCACGCTATTAATAGAGCTAAAGGAGGATGCTTAATGGATACCGACACCTTGGGGCCGAATTGTGTAGTAGGCTTTAAACAGGTAACAAGGGGGCTAAAATCCGATCTCTTCAAACAGGTTTTTATCGCTCTTGATACTGATAAGGACATAAAGACGCTTATCGAAGAAGAAGCAAGTAAAAAATCTGTTGATGTTGTTTATATAAACACAAAAGAAGAGCTTGGTAAACTCTGTGGTATTGAGATAAATGCAGCTGCCGCTGCTTTATTAAAATAAATTTTTATGTAAGGAGGTGCTTTGATGCCAACGATTAATCAATTGATCAAAAAAGGAAGATCAAAAGTAGTTTACAAATCTAAATCACCAGCTTTAGATACAACTTATAACTCACTTAAGAAGAAACAATCTTTAGTAAACGCTCCACAAAAAAGAGGAGTATGTGTTGCTGTAAAGACAGTTACACCTAAGAAGCCAAACTCTGCCTTAAGAAAAGTTGCTAAAGTTAGACTAGTTAATGGATATGAAGTTTCAGCTTACATTCCAGGAATTGGTCACAACTTACAAGAACACAGTGTTGTTCTTATAAGAGGTGGAAGAGTAAAAGACCTTCCCGGCGTACGTTACCACATAATTAGAGGTACACTAGATACAGCCGGAGTTGAAAACAGAAGACAAAGTAGGTCTAAATACGGTTCTAAGAAACCTAAAGAAGAAAAGAAGTAAAAAACAATTTTAGTCGTTGAAATGCAAAGCATTAAATAGATGAAGAGCATTTTGGCGCTAGACGGCTTTTAGAGATTTGCCGAGTACCAATGAATCTACTAAGATAGTTAAGGAGGGAAGAAAAAGTGCCAAGAAAAGGACACGTGCCTAAACGTGAAGTAATGCCTGACGCAAGATACAATGATGTTGTAGTAACTAAGTTAATAAACTCAATCATGCTAGACGGCAAAAAAGGCTTAGCTCAAAGCATAGTTTACGGGGCATTTGATATAGTTGCAGAAAAGACAGGTGAAGACGCTCTTGAACAATTCTACAAGGCTATGAATAACATCATGCCAGTACTAGAAGTTAAGGCAAGACGTATTGGTGGTGCCAACTACCAAGTTCCATTGGAAGTAAGACCTGAAAGAAGACAAACTCTAGCAATAAGATGGCTTGTACAATACTCCAGAGCAAGAGGAGAAAAGACAATGACTGAAAGATTAGCAAAAGAGTTGATGGACGCAGCCAACGGTCAAGGAGCTTCTGTTAAGAAGAGAGAAGAAGTTCATAGAATGGCTGAAGCAAATAAAGCATTTGCACATTATAGATATTAATAATAAGGGGGAAAACTTGTGCCAAGAGAAATTGCACTAAAAGATGTCAGAAACATCGGTATTATGGCGCATATTGACGCAGGTAAAACAACCACAACAGAAAGAATTCTATTCTATACAGGAAAGATTCATAAGATAGGAGAAACTCACGAAGGTGCTGCTACCATGGACTTCATGGCGCAAGAACAAGAAAGAGGTATCACTATCGGTTCAGCAGCAACAACATGTTACTGGAAAAACCACAGAATCAATATTATAGATACACCGGGCCACGTTGACTTTACAGTTGAAGTTGAACGTTCCCTAAGAGTTCTAGACGGTGCGGTTGCTTTATACGACGCTAAAGGGGGAGTTGAACCTCAAAGCGAGACTGTATGGCGTCAAGCAGACAAATACGGTGTACCTAGACTTGCATTTGTTAATAAAATGGACGTCGTAGGTGCAAACTTTGACAGAACACTAAAGATGATGAGAGAAAGATTAAACGCTCATCCAATAGCTGTTCAATTACCAATAGGTAAAGAAGATACATTTAGAGGTATCATAGACCTAATCGCAATGAAAGCTGAATTATACGAAGACGATCTAGGAACAGTAATACAAGAATCAGACGTTCCAGAAGATCTAGTAGAAACAGCTAAAAAATATAGAGAAGAAATGATCGAAGAAATCGCTGATTTCGACGAAGAAGTTATGGAACTTTACTTAAACGGTGAAGACGTTCCTAACGAAATGATAAAAAAAGTATTAAGAAGAGAATGCGTTGCAAACCAAGTAACACCAGTTCTATGCGGTAGTGCATATAAAAACAAAGGTGTACAATTCCTTCTAGATGCTATAGTAGACTATTTGCCATCACCTATCGATATACCAGCAGTTACTGGTACAGATAGAGACGGAGAAATAACTGAAAGACCAGCATCAGATACTGAACCATTAGCAGCATTAGCATTTAAGATAGTTACAGACCCATTCGTAGGTAAACTTGCTTATGCAAGAATCTACTCAGGCGTTCTAAAGAGCGGTTCTTATGTATTTAACTCATCAAAGGGTAAGAGAGAAAGAATCGGACGTATCGTATTAATGCATGCTGATAAGAGAGAAGAAATCGAAGAAGCATATGCAGGATCCATCGTTGCTATAGTAGGATTAAAGCTTACAGGTACTGGTGATACACTATGTGCTGAAGACAAACCAATCATACTAGAAGATATGGAGTTCCCAGAACCAGTTATCTCAGTAGCGATAGAACCAAAGACAAAAGCTTCACAAGATAAGATGACACAAGCACTACTAAAGCTTGCTGAAGAAGACCCAACATTTAGAACATATACAGATGAGGAAACAGGTCAAACAATCATCGCCGGCATGGGTGAACTTCACCTAGAAATCATTGTAGACAGACTTTTAAGAGAGTTCAAAGTAGAAGCAAACGTTGGTAATCCACAAGTTGCATACAAAGAATCAATCAAGTCAGCTGCAGAAGGCGAAGGTAAATACGTTAAACAATCAGGTGGTCGTGGACAATACGGTCACGCAAGAATCAAAATCGAACCACAACCAGCAGGAAAAGGTTACGAATTTGTTAATGCAATCGTTGGTGGAGCTATTCCAAAAGAATACATCGGACCAGTTGACCAAGGTATACAAGAAGCACTACAATCAGGTGTTATCGCTGGATACCCAGTACTTGACGTAAAAGTTACACTATACGATGGTTCATACCACGAAGTCGACTCATCAGAAATGGCATTTAAGATTGCCGGTTCTATGGCAATTAAAGATGCACTAAAGAAAGCAACACCTACACTACTTGAACCTATGATGAAAGTTGAAGTTACTACACCAGAAGAATACATGGGAGACGTAATTGGCGACTTGAACTCAAGAAGAGGTAGAATAGAAGGTATGGAACTTGATAACGGAGCTCAACACGTTAAAGCATTCGTACCACTTTCAGAAATGTTTGGATATGCAACAAGCCTTAGAAGTAACACACAAGGTAGAGCTAACTACTCAATGCAATTCGATCACTACGATCCAGTTCCAAACAGTATATTAGATAAAGTCATTGGTAATAAATAATTTTTATAGGAGGTAAAAAATGGCTAAACAAAAATATGAAAGAACAAAACCACATGTTAACATTGGTACAATCGGTCACGTTGACCACGGTAAAACAACATTAACAGCAGCTATAACATTAGTACTAAACAAAAGATACGGTAGCGGTGAATTCGTAGACTACGCAAACATCGATAAGGCTCCAGAAGAAAGAGCTAGAGGTATAACAATCAGTACTTCACACGTTGAATACGAAACACCAAACAGACACTACGCACACGTTGACTGCCCAGGCCACGCCGACTATGTTAAGAACATGATTACAGGTGCTGCTCAAATGGACGGCGCTATCCTAGTAGTATCAGCTGCAGACGGTCCAATGCCTCAAACAAGAGAACATATCCTACTTGCTAGACAAGTTGGCGTTCCTAAGATTGCAGTATTCCTAAACAAAGAAGACCAAGTAGACGACCCAGAACTAATCGAATTAGTTGAAATGGAAGTTAGAGAACTTTTAAATGAATATGATTTCGATGGAGATAATACTCCTATCGTTGTAGGTTCAGCACTTAAGGCTCTAGAAGATCCAGACGGAGAATGGGGAGACAAGATCATTAAACTTATGGAAGAAGTTGACGCATACATCCCTCAACCAGAAAGAGCTACAGACCAACCATTCCTAATGCCAGTAGAAGATATCTTCTCAATCACTGGTAGAGGTACAGTTGCTACAGGTAGAGTAGAAAGAGGTACAGTTAAGGTTGGAGATACAGTTGAACTAGTTGGTTTAACAAACGAAGTAAGAGACGTAGTAGTAACAGGCGTTGAAATGTTCCACAAACTACTAGACGTAGCAGAAGCTGGAGACAACATAGGTCTATTACTAAGAGGTGTTCAAAGAGACGAAATCGAAAGAGGTCAAGTACTTGCTGCACCTAAGACAATCAAACCACACACTAAATTTAAATCAGAAGTATACGTATTAACAAAAGAAGAAGGTGGACGTCATACTCCATTCTTCAACGGTTACAGACCACAATTCTACTTCAGAACTACAGACGTTACAGGTAACATCACACTAGAAGACGGAGTAGAAATGGTAATGCCTGGTGATAACGCTAGATTTAACATCGAACTTATCACACCTATCGCTATTGAAAAAGGACTTAAGTTCGCTATCAGAGAAGGCGGTAGAACAGTAGGAGCCGGAGTTGTAACTGAAATTATCGAATAATTTCGATTGATATAGTTATATAAATCCTTAAAGAGAGCTGAAAGGCTCTCTTTTTTGTGTGCTTTTTTGTAAAATATATATGATTTGATTGAAAATCATTGCAATTTACTTTATGTAGGTATATAATAATAGTACTCAAATAAAATTTTTGAGTATGCAAAGAAATATCTTTGCGAAATAAAAATATAAAAAGAAAGGAGGGAGAGAAATGAAGAAATTAAACGTGATAATACTAACAATGATACTAAGCTTAGTTATCTTTGCAGGTGTAAACGTCATGGCGATGGATGAAAATACAGTAAAGACAGAAGAGCCAAAGACAGTAATTTCTGAAGAAGCTCCCAAAGGTATTGAGGGAGGAAATACAGCTGAAGAAGTAAAAGCTGAAGAGAAAGAAGAAGTTGCAAAGGAAGGAAGTAAAGAAGCGAGTGCTCCTATTGAAGACAAAACTACAAAAACAGATGTAGAAAATGTCGACATGGGGGGGGGTACCAAGCTCTAATATAGATACAGACAAGGCTGCAGAGCCTGAAGACAAAAAGCCTTCCGATGCAAAAGAAGAAACTGTAGAAGAAAAAACATCAGAAGAAAAGGCTAAAGAAGAAGATAAAAAGTCTGAAGAAGAAAAGCTAGAAGATGCTAAAAAAGAAACAGAAGTAAAAGATGATAATAAAGAAGAAGATAAGAAGCAAGAAGAAAATAAAGACAGCGAGGACAAAAAAGAAGAAGCAAAAGATTCTGATGCTAAAACAGAAGAAGAAAAAGCTAAAGAAGGTACAGAAGAAAAAGCTGGTGAAAAAGCTGAAGAAGGCGAAGATGCTGAAGCAAATGCAGATGCAAAAGAGCTTGAAGTTGGCACAGTCTTAGATCCAGATAAGCTTACTCCTTTAGGTGCAGGACCAGAAGAGGCTGATCTTAATAGAGTTGAAGTTAGTACATTTGATCAATTAAAAGCAGCTATTGAAAGCGCAATTGCTGGGCAAAAAAAGACTATAGTAGTTACTGCTAATATTGACATTACAGGAACGATAACTGTACCTGCTGGTGCGGACATAATTTTAACATCAGGTGCTGATAGAAGTAAAGCAGATAATCAAGTTACACCAATTGGCGAAGATGAAATAACTATGCCTGATGAAAATGACGACATGGCAAGAAGGCAAGAACTTGTAAAAGAAGCAGAAGCTAAAGGCGAAAAAGCTCTTTTAGATACGGATTTAGAAAAAAATCCATTGCCAAATGTTGAAGTTATTTTAAAAAGAGCAGAAGCTTTTAAGGCTACACTATTTAAAGTTGAAAAAGGAGCTAAGTTAACTTTAGGCAAAGATAATAAAGATCCATTATTTATCGATGGCAATAAAGATGTGAAAACTACAATAGAAAATGGTTCAATAATTGACGTGTCTGGTGAGCTTACGATGAATGGAGGATTTATTGCTAATAGCAATAACGAACGCACTAATTCTGCACCTATTTATGTACATGAAGATGCCAAGTTTACGATGAATGGAGGTAGAATTACTTCTAATAGAAACATCTCAAAAGGACATTCAACATTTAACGCAGCTGGAGCTGTTTACATTGATGAAGGCGGAGAATTTACTTTAAATGGCGGAAGTATTGATAATAACGAAGCACCAGTAGGTGGTGTCTTTTTAGGAAAAATCTTTGGAAATAAAAATGGTAAAAGAATTAAAGCTCTATTTACAATGAATGGAGGTCTTATTGCCAATAATAAAGGTCCATTGTATGCCAACTTAGAACCAGAGACAGAAAACTATGGCGGTGCTGTGCATGTAGATTCACTTGCTAATTTTATATTCAATAATGGTATATTAGCTGGAAATGAATCTTATCGTGGAGGAGCTGTTGCTATTAATGATAATTATGTTACAGGTACTAATGGTGTAAACTATTCTAATATTCAAAATGTAGATTATGATGACTATATCAAATATGCTGGAGCATATTATACACAAAATGGTGGACTTATTTATAAAAATATAGCCAAAGTTCATAATGATGGTAACACATCGGGTGCAGGTGGAGGCATTTATATCAATGCATCGACTGCTACATTAAATGGCGGTTATCTTTTAAACAATAAGTCTGAAAATATGGGCGGAGGAATTTATGTTTCTATTGTCCCACACGTCTTAAAGTTAGATCATGTATTGATTAGTCAAAACAAAGCTATAAGTGGTGCTTACTATCATCTTTCTGCAGGTAATGGCGGAGGATTTTGGCATTGTCCAGCAGGAAATGTAGATTTTGAAGATTTTAATTCAGTTTACATTTTTGATAATGATGCTTCATCTGGTGGTAAAGACATTTTTACTCACGGAAAAAAAGATAATTATAGTATTTTTAATGGAGAAAGTTACGATTTTCCAAAATTCTTAACAAATATATCTCCAATAACAGAACAAGGAAATATTATAAAATATCTATATAACGGCAAAGAAGTTCCGGAATGGATGTATCATACAGACAAAGCTGTATCTTTGCAAGCTATATATGATGCTCAAACAAAAAATGAAGCTTGGACAAATTCCAGTCTATTTATTATGGGCAATACTGCTTTGAAGGGTGCTGGAATTGGATCAAATGCTAATACTACTCCTCCAGGAAAAACTGGCGAATACGAAATAACTATAGATAAAAAGTGGCATAAATCAATTCCTGAAGATAAAAAACCTAAGAGCATTTGGGTTGATTTATTTATAGGTGACGCAAAGTATGGTGAAGTAGAACTAAGTAAAGCTAATGGCTGGACTGCAAAGTTTGAAAAGCTACCATTTACAGCTGAAGAGCTTATGAAAAAGAAGATCAGCTACTCAATAAAGGAAAGAAATGACGATTTTTATTCTGTTATAGATGAAGCCTTAAATTCTTTAGAGGTTGAAAGAGTATTTGCTGGTGAAAAATATCCTGACAATGAATATGCTGCTTATTACGATAATCCACCTCATAAGTTTATGGACTACAAAATTGTTTTTATTCATAAGGATAAAAACGGCCATGAAGTTTCTAAAGAAGACATTAAGATTAGATATGGAGATAATAAATGGGCTGGAATTGTACAAGATATGCTTGTTGGCAAGTTTAAGGATTTGAAAGACATTAAAATAACCTATCATAGTTATGATAAAGCCTATGAACCAGCTCCTGATTGGGTTGGCCTTGGCTACAATGGACTGGATGCTGATTCAAACTGGTATAATGACGGCGGTTGGCATGAAGCCTATATACTTGAAAAAGAAGATGGTACAGTTGAAATTCAACTACCATATCTTTGGACTCAATATATGGGAAACCCAGATGGTACAACTGATGATTATACAAAAAATACCAATGGTTATAAGCTAGCATTAGTGCCTAACCATAGATTTACCATTACTAACTATCCATATTCAGAAATACCTGTAGTAAAAAAATGGGATGGATCGATAGAAGAAAAGGATATTCCTGATTCTGTTAAGGTATATCTATTAAAAGAGGGAAAAAGAGTTAAGGACAAAGACGGAAACGATCGTTACGTTATTTTATCTAAAGATAATGGATGGAAAGGTAATTTTGATAAACTTCCATTTTTTGAATTAGATGGCATGGGATTTGAAAAGTATTGGGTTAAAGAAGATTCTGAAATATTTATTCCACTTGTTACAAGAAAAGAAAATTCTATTTTAAATATTAGAGTTGAAAGAGATAAAGATTCTGATAAATATCTAATCTACAAAGATTATACAGGTGGATATTTTAGAATTAATTATATACCTTTTGAAGTGCACTATATTTACAAAGTTGGGGATAAAGAAGTAAAAGAAGTTTATGCAAAAAAACTAGAGCCATATAGAGTTGATGGATGGGACTGGCATTTAGACACAGTTATCAAAGATATCGTAATGAATGGAAAATTTAAAGATTCAGATATAGAAATTAAAATGTATTACGATGAAAATGGGAATCCGTTCCCAAGAAACCTTGGCCAGTATGAAGCGAACTGGGATGGTGACATTGTTACAAACGATGATCCATATGTCCTTAAATTAGTTGAAGAAAATGGAAAGTTAGTTCTTTATGTACCAAAATTAACAGATGTTGGCGATAATGACAATTTACTATATGTAAAATCATATACTGAAGAAGGTAAGAAATATTTTGAGCTTACAAACTATTATCAACCAAAACATCGTATTGAAGTTGAGAAAGTTTGGGATACAGAAAACACTGAGTCTATCCCTAAAAATCTTAAGATTAAGATAAAAGGAAAGTATGTTGATAAAGAAATAACTCTTACGCCTGAAGAGTGGAAATATTTCGAAGAATTCCTAGGCAAAGGAGTTTTATCTGCAAACAACTATGATTTTTCTGAAGAAGACTTAGAAAAATTTGACGGAAAACAGTCTATTGAAACAACTATGGAGTTTGATGCTAAAGACAAGACTGTAAAATTCTTTGGCGCAGACAAGAAAGAATTGACAAAAGATGAATTCTTAAAAATGATTCAAGGTAAAAAACACTCATTTGAACTTAAAGAATCAGTCGAAGATAAAGCTGAGGTAGAACTTAAATATGATGAAGATGGAAACTTAATCATCGTATATCCAGTTGATGTAGTAATTACAGAAGTAGCTAAAGTAACTTTCACTAACACAGAAAAACCTGAAGAACCAGAAGAACCAGAACCAAGAAAGATAAATATCAGAGTAAATAAAGTATGGCAAGCTCTTGGCGAAACTAGAGACATACAAGTTGAGCTTTATATCAATGGCGAAGCAAGCGGCAAATTCCTCACTTTAAACGCAGCTAACGGTTGGAGTGCAAGCTTCACTAATCTTGATTTAGAAGACGAATCAGGAAGAAGATACACATACACTGTTAAAGAAGTAGGCGAAAAGGACAAGATATACACAATTGACGAAAGAAAGTTCGAAGTAAGCTACTCTGGAGATATGTACAAAGGTTTCACAATACTAAACAAAGAAGTTCCACCAGAAGAACCTGAGGAACCTGAAGAACCAGAAGAACCAAAGCCTGAGGAACCGGAAGAACCACATGAACCAGAAGAAGAAAAACCTGAAGAGCCTGACAAACATGTAATACCAAAGACTGGCGTTACAGAAGACGTTTTAGGTATATTCTTAGGCTTAGTGATCTTACTTGGACTTGTATATATCAAGAGAAAGTATATCGTAGAAAAAAGTAAATAGTTAAATCTATTATCACAGATATCTGCTAGGCACATATGAGCCTGGCAGATATTTTTTGCGCAAAAAAAATAGTAGGAAGCATCTGATATGTACCCTCTTTACTGGACAAAACAGTAAGGAGGGTATTTTTATGCGATATAGTTATGAATTCAAAAAAGAATGCGTAGAACTATACAGACAAG